>OOGS01000044.1_pt1 | contig 15078 bp, 17 predicted proteins | sample 1670591 | NCBI WGS metagenome assembly OOGS01 (sample SAMEA98167168, study PRJEB22522) | marine metagenome | biome: marine biome; feature: marine water body; material: seawater | place: Arctic Ocean | collected 05-Oct-2015 | depth 29 m | reverse complement strand
CTTACAGAGTTAAGAGAGCAGGCGCCTGGAAGACGCTTGCTGTAGATAGTACTAGTGATGCTTGTGCCTCTCTTCCGATTACTAACTCGGAGTTTAGTGCATTCACAACTGCGCCAACAATTACTGCTGTTTCAGAGACTTGGGCTTCCAAGCCAGTGGTCACAGATCCAGTTAAAGTAATTCACGGCGTTAAGCAGTTTTAATTAAGTTATTTTGGTAGTTTAAAAAAACCCGCATAACGCGGGTTTTTTTATTAGTAAATTTAATATACATCTTCTATCTTTAACCTCACTCAGATATTGTTGTGAAGTTATCTTGCTATGTTAAATTCAATTTTGAAATAACTCTTTAAAAATTTAATCCACATTTGAGAATCTATTAAATATTTTAAAGCGCCAATATAATATAAATGCCAGTAACGCATAAACCATCTTAGCAAAAGTAAAAACAACTGGAAGTCTTACAAATCTAGCAAGCCACTCATAACCCCTTGTGTTACTCCAAACGTAGACAAAAGCTTCAACTCCTTTAACCTCAGAGCCATCTGGAAACTCAACATATAGAGCCTTGAGATACTTGTCACCCTTGCGACTGCAGTTCTCATATTTGAGCTCTGAGCGTTTTTTATAGTGCTTAATTTCAAAGTTGCAGATGCCGCACTCCTCATTAAACAGAACTTTTCCTTTTGATTCAGTTTTCATAGTCCTATTGAATAATTATTACTCTGTAGATTATGCTTACTTGCTAAATTTCCCATAAAGATAGCCAGCAATAGAGGCAACTATAGCAAAAGGTATTGAACGTATTGCCCAAAAACTTAGTGCTTGCATACTTGGCCCTGAGGCAAATGGTTGAATATAAAATGAAGTTGAAACAAAAAGACTCCACGCTAAAAATAATCTTGCATAGTAAACTTCTTTTGTTCCAGACTTTATTTTTGGTTTTACAATTCTAAAAAATAAATACCCAAAACCAACTGAAATAATTTGAATAAGAATAACTGAATAATCTTCCATTTTTAAACTCCAAAAAAATAACTAATATTTAATTAAGATTACATATAGAACACTTTAAGTCTTTACTAATTTTAATCTTTCTAAAACTTAAATCCAATCCGTCAACCAATAGAAGAGTTCCGCATAGCTCGTCCCCTAAGCTCAATATAACTTTGATAGCTTGTAATGCCTGAATAGTTCCAATGAGTCCAGCTACTGGGGCTAAAACGCCATTTTGAACGCAACTCTCATTGTCATCACCCTCTTCAGTATAGAGGCATTGATAGCAAGGCTGATCTTTCTCATAGCCCTTAAAGACAGAGACCTGGCCTTCGAACCGAATTACCGCTGCCGAAACGAGGGGTTTCTTAAACTCAACGCATGCTTTATTAATTTCAAAGCGGCTTTCAAAGTTGTCAGTTCCATCTAAAACAAGGTCCACATCTTTAACTAATGTAGACAGATTACCCGTATGAACTAGCTCATTTGCGATTGTTACTTTAATCTCAGGATTAAGCGCGGTCAATTTATTTTTCGCAGAATTTACCTTGTCCTCACCAATATCTTTCGTTTGGTGAATAATCTGACGTTGCAGGTTTGATAGCTCTACCTGGTCAAAATCAGCAATAATTATGTGTCCCACTCCTGCCGCTGCTAAATACAGCGCAGTTGGAGACCCAAGACCGCCCATACCGATAATCAGGACTGTAGAGTCCATAATTTTTTGCTGCCCATCAATATCAATTTGAGGCAGCATAATTTGCTTAGAGTATCTGAGTAGTTCCTGATCTTTCATTATTTTTTACTTGAAATATTTGTTTATTTTTGGCAAGATAACCATTTGGCAGTAGGGCTGATTTGAGTTGTTATTGTAATAGTCTTGGTGATAACTCTCGGCAGGATAAAACACGTCGAGCTCAGTAATCTCTGTTACTGCGCCCTTGACCTTTCCAATCACCGATGTAGCAACTTGCTTTTGTAGGTCATTGGTATAAAAAACAGCTGAGCGGTACTGAGTCCCTTTGTCAGCACCCTGCTGATTCAAAGAAGTTGGGTCATGCGTCTCAACGAAAACCTCTAACAAGGATTCATAGGAAACAACGCTCTCATCGTACTCAACTCTTAAGACTTCTGCGTGCCCAGTTTGGCCACTACATATTGCCTCATAAGATGGGTTTTGAGTAGCACCATTACAATAGCCATTTTCTAATTCTTTGACGCCGTTGACGCGCTGAAAGATTGCTTCTACGCACCAAAAGCAACCACCTGCTAGATAAGCCGTTTGCATATATAACTGCCATTTATCAAAAGAATATAGTATATCTTATGATGGCAAAAGAATTAATAAATGAGCTTAAAATCTTAGCAATCTTCGAATTGTAATAACCAACGCCAAGTCTTTTTCAAATTAAATCTCCGCACAAATTCCCAGAACTACTTTAAGATATGCATTTGAGTGTCTATAATTCTCAACTAGCTATATAACCTAAAGGAGTAGTTTTGGAAGGAAACATCAATAAAAGCCATGGGAACGGCTTGGTATTAATTCTTTTAGCTCTCGCTATTCTTGCTTTAGTTTGGCTATTTACTCCCTTCATCGCATACCTATTCTTGTCTCTGTTGATTTGCATATCAACCTACAGTAGCTTTCTTAATTTATCTCAGAAATACTCAAAAAATCGTGCTGCAATAATTATGACGATCCTCGTCACCACCCTTTTAATATTACCCCTTGGATACATCTTGCTGGTTAGCGGTATTGAGATTACGGCTCTTATTAATAAGCTACAGAGTGACTTTAAAATGGGTGAAATTAGTAGAATAACAGACGAAGTAATTATGGGATTGCCTTTATCTGACTCGATTCGTGAGTTTCTTGATAGCTCTCTTCGTAACAATCTTGAATCCATTGCTATCGCTGTCAAAGACTTCTCAATCGTAATCTTAAAAAGCATTACAACGCTGTCTAGTCAGTTTATCTTTTTCGTTATTATTACAATCTTTTCTCTTTATTACTTTTATGTTGATGGGCCATCGTTCATTGAGAAGATTAAAAAGGCATCGCCTCTTGACCAAAAAATTGACAACTTACTTCTTAATCAGTTCTCAGGATTATCTTTAACGCTTGTAGGCAGTGTCTTTTTAGTTTCACTAACGCAAGGCGTTGCCTTTGCAATAGGGGTAATGATTGTCGGATTGCCAGCTTTATTTTTTGGCGTTGCAATGGCTCTTGCAAGCTTTATTCCTGTGCTTGGAGGAATACTAGTATGGCTTCCGTTGTCGATCTATTTATTTGCAACAGGGGAGACGGTAAATGCATTAATCATCGTCTTTTTTGGCGCAATTTTAGCGGGCACACTCATTGATAATTTTCTAAGGCCTATTATTATTAAGAAGTTATCAAGCTCTATGAATCGTCAAAGTGCTTTAAACCATACTCTGATTACCGTCCTTTCAACTTTTGCTGGAATTATTAAGTTTGGTATCTTGGGCCTCTTTATTGGTCCAATCATTGCTGCAATGTCGATAACTATATTTGAGATTTATCAGATTCAATTTGGCAGCTCCGACCAGGCTTCTTAATAAACGCCTTTTAAATATGAATGTAAATGGATTAATAGAAATGGCTTGGAGCGATGAGGCAACCTTTTCAGATATTGAAAGAGAATTCGGTATCAAAGAGCCTGAGGTCAAACGCATCATGCAAAGTAATCTCAAGCCAGGATCTTATAGACTATGGCGTAAACGAGTGCGCTGGATAAAAGAAAAGCAAAAGAAACACCTAAAAGTTTGATACCAATAACCCTATCTAAAGGTTAGGTATTTTCTAAAACAGCCAACTAAAAATACTACTATAACAGTAAAATAATTTTATGGGTTTAAATACAGACATTAGCGAAGTTATTACGCAGATAGACAAGATTATTACATCAAAAGATGGCAGATGGCTCGATGTGGCTGACTACAATCTCAAGAGCAAAGATCGTAAAAACATGAAATCAGTATACGGCCTTATTCATGACATTCTTCATCATAATGATAATGACCAAAGGATTATTGATCGAACTCATAAAGACAACCTTGAATATCTTTACAAGAAAACTGTAGAGCACGTTAAAAGTCTTGGTTAGAAAAAGGTTTACTAATAAAAATTGTTACCGCTGAACCTTTAACATCATGAAGACTCTAGATTGTTTAATTTATTTAAAGCAGAAATAACATCCTGATCTTGTTTTAGCGATTCATGAATATAATCAAAGTAATTAAACTCCTGGTCTTGAAACTCTATACTCGTCAAAGGGTAGAACCACTTTTCGTTCATAGCGCCAAGAACAAACCCTTTATCACGCCATAAAAACTTACGGACATGATTAAAAACTAGTTCAATGTCATGCTCCGCCTTTAAACAAGCCCATACCAAGCTTTCATCCTTCCAAAACTCAATTGAAAAAGCGCCGTACTGGTCTACATCTAATGAGTCATTAGCAATACCCTCTTTAACCTCTTCTAGAGATTTACCAGCCCACTCTTCGTTTCGCTTTAGTTTCTTTTCTTCTTGAGCTGAATACCCATCTTGATAAAAGTATTTGTTTTCTGCCATTTTTAATCTTCAATTATTAATCTATCGCATAGGATACAGTATGGCAAAAATATACTTAGAGAATAATTAGAAAGTAACTGATCATAATTTGAAAATTCTCAGGCAATTAATACACTTTTTGATTAACCGTTGTATTGGTTTTTGATAAAATCCTTTCTTACATTTCCTCATTTATTAATTTATGCTTAAAGAGTTAATTCAATATATAAAAGAGTACGAAGGTGACAATGACCTTGGAGATTACCTTGATACCAGATACGTAAGGCTAACGGATCAACACTTCGACCAGATAGCAGGCGCCATGTCGGAGGGTGAGCTGGAACTAAAAAAATCTTCGAGCTGCCCGGCAGAAAGGTTCTTTCTCCACTTCAATGAGACAATCCTTTTTGTTAACAAGTTGACTGAGGAGCCGAATGCAATTTACGACGTCGAGATGGTTCAGAATGAAGGCGAACTAGAAAATGAAAAAGAACTGCTATTTGTATCATTTTCTCTAGACGATGACTACGCCCCTTCACTTAAGAAAAGAGTTGCGAGCGGCAAGACGGCGGATGAAAACCTACAGCAACTTGTAATGCTTAGCATAATTCCAATATTGAAGGGGTTTATGGTCGCGATAAGCGACTAGACTTAAAGCTTACCGTTTTGAGTCGCTAGTTTTAATTTTGGGCCTGCTTTAAAAGTCACAACTTTTCTGGCACTGATCATAACCTCTTCACCCGTTTTTGGGTTTCTACCAGGTCGAGCTGTTTTCTCTCGAACAACAAAATTACCAAAGCTCGACAACTTAATTTCTTCACCCGTTTTAAGGGTTTCAATTATTTGATCGAAAAACTGATTGGTTAGAGCGAGTGCTTGGCTTTGGGAGAGTTCTGTTTTTTTAACGAGGGTGTTTGCAATATCTTGTTTTGTAAGCGACATATTTTTTTTATCTAAGTTTAGCGGAAAATTTTGATTCTAAATGAGCCACTATTTTACTAACTTTTTCAGCCAACTGTTCATCAGTTAATGTAATTTCTATGGATTGATACGTGAGATTCAAGGCGATACTTTTGCTGCCCTCATCGATGTGCTCACCCTCATAGACGTCAAACAAGTTAACGTCAACAAGGTCGTCTTGCTTTAATGACCGGATTGAATTGATAAGCTGGTCAGCAGTAATCTCTTTGGATACCACAACCGCTATATCTCTTTGGGAGGCCTGAAAAGAAGAAAAAGGCTCGTAACATGAAATTTCACCCTGATCAATCGACTTCTGATTAACTTCAAAAAGAAAAGAATTTGGCATTGATAGTGTCTTCTGAAGCTTGGGAGATAGTGCCCCTATCCATCCAATAAGCTCCTTCCCTTTCATAATTTTAGCGCTCTGACCCATCTGCAGGGCTGGGTGGTCAGCCGCCTCAAAGGCATATTCACTCTTGGAATGAAATAATAGCGACTGAACGTCTGACTTTGCATCAAAAAAGTCAACCTCTCTTTCACTTCCGCTCCACTGCGAGTCGTAACGGTTGCCGCAAATAATTCCAGCAATTTTTTGGACTTGGTCTTCAACCGATGTTCCTGAAAAGCATTGGCCTAATTCAAAGAATCTAGCATTATGGTGCCCTCTTCTGATGTTTGACTTAGCAGATTGAATCAGTCCAGGCCATAGGCTTGAGCGCATAACCGCCATGTCATCAGAGATCGGGTTTTTTAATAATATTTTTGCTGCATTAGGGCTAACAAGCTCATGCATCTCATGAGAGATAAAGCTATAAGTAATGACTTCCTTGTAGCCTCTATTGACGAGAGAATTTGAAAACTCATTGGCGCTAATTGCTGCCTGAGATGAGGTTGATATGTTGGCGTTAATCGAGAGCCTTTGGACTGGAATTTTATCGTACCCATAAAGCCTCGCTAACTCTTCAATGATGTCCGCTGGAATTCGAATATCAAAGCGAAAACTTGGCGGCTTAATAGTCCATGAATTATCAGTATTGGCTGTGAAATCAAACTCAAGAAACTTAAACTTTGATTCAATCCAAGACGGCTCTAGATCAAAACCCAGGACCTTTGAAATCTTATCGTTAGAAATGTCTATTGGTTCTAGCGCTGGGAGTGATGTTGAGTCAACACACTCGTTAATCTGTGAAGCCTTTCCGCCGCAAATCTCAAGGACTAGCTCGGTCGCTCTTTCTAAAGCCTGGTGAGTAATATGAAAATCCACTCCCCTTTCAAAGCGAAGCGAAGCCTCGGTGTGAAGTCCATAAGACCTTGCTATACCGGCGATAGCTATTGGATCAAAAAAAGCACTCTCTAGTAAAATTTCAGATGAATCAGGCATGGTGGCAGTCTTCATTCCGCCCATAACGCCAGCAATTGCGATCGCTGAGCTTTCATCGGCTATAACTAGTGTTTTTTCACTAAGCGAAACCGTTTGACCATTTAACAGCTCAAGTTTTTCATTTTTATGTGCAGATCTAACTTCAATGTCGCCGCTAATTGTTTTTAAATCAAAAGCGTGCATCGGCTGGCCGAGCTCTAATAAAACATAATTCGTAATATCTACTATCGGTGAATGCAATTGCTGAGAAGCTCGCAACAATTTTTGAGCCATCCATTTTGGCGTCTCTGCATTATTATCAACACCCTCAATAACTCTCGTTAAATACTTTGCACACTCATCAGGATTGGCAACTTTTGAATTGAATGGTGTATTGCCTTTTTGATCGGCTTTATAGTGAATGGATGGCATTGAAAGGTTGTAGTTAACACAAACCTCTCTTGCAACGCCAAGAACACTGAAGCAGTCGCCCCTGTTAGGCGTAATATCAAGCTCAATGATTTGATCATCAAGATCAAGAGTGGACCGAATATTTTCGCCAAGAGTACAAGGCCCATCAAGCTCTATTATTCCTTCATGACTCTCTGAAAGTCCGATTTCAGATTCTGAGCAAAGCATACCGTTTGATTCAACGCCTCTAAGCTTTGCGCGTTTAATTTTTAGTCCGCTTGGTAGGACTGAGCCGACCGTCGCAACGACAACTTTTAAGTCTTTTTTTACATTTGGAGCGCCGCAAATTATTTGCAGATTGCTGCCATCACCAATATCAATTTCGCATAGGCTAAGCTTGTCCGCGTTTGGGTGCTTTTCGCAATTAACAACGTGACCAACAACCAGGCCTTCAAATGCGGGAGCAACTGGGGCAATTCTGTCTACTTCAAGACCTGCCATAGTTAGCTTCTCAGAGAGCTCACTATCGCCAACATCTGGGTTAGCCCATTCTCTTATCCATCTAGTTGAAATGTTCATACGCTATTCCTTTGCACTAGAATTGGTTTAGAAAACGTACATCGTTTTCAAAGAATAATCTAAGGTCATTGACGCTATACCTTAGCATCGCTAATCTCTCAACGCCCATCCCAAAAGCCAACCCAGAAAACTCGTTTGGATCTATATTGACAGCCGTTAAAACGTTTGGATGAACAACGCCGCATCCAAGTACCTCGAGCCACCCTGACTTCTTACAAACTCGGCAACCCTCTCCTGCGCAAATTACGCACTCAATGTCGGCCTCAGCTGAGGGCTCTGTAAACGGGAAATATGATGGACGAAAACGAACTTTAAGGTCGTCTTTTTCAAAGTATGCCCTTAAAAAATCAATTAAAAGACCCTTGAGCTGAGAGAAGGATGCCTCTTTGTCAACGATAAGACCTTCCACTTGGTGAAACATTGGCGTATGGGTTACGTCAGAGTCGCAGCGATATACCTTACCCGGAACGATAACTCTAACGGGCGGGTCTTGTCTTTCTAGAGTTCGAATTTGAACGGGTGATGTGTGGGTTCTTAAGACGGTATTTGCATCAAAATAAAAGGTGTCATGCATCGCCCTTGCAGGGTGGTGCTCTGGAATATTTAGTGCACTAAAGTTATGAAAATCATCTTCAATTTCAGGGCCAATTTCTATTTCAAAGCCGGCCTTGGTAAAAATATCTTGTATGTGATTCAGTGTTTGGGTAATCGGATGTAGGCTTCCTTTTTCAAAGTTTCTTGCTGGAAGCGTGACATCAATTTTTTCATCAAGAAGTCGTTTCGTTAGGGCAATTTCTTCGAGCTCATTCTTGCGACTCTCTATAAGCTTTTGTATTTGAACTTTGGCCTCATTGATCGCCTCACCCATGACTGGACGCTCTTCTTTAGAGAGCTTACCCAATCCCTTTAGTAGGTCGGTTAGTTCACCTTTTTTACCCAGATAGAGCACTCTTGAGTCGTCAAGAGCCTTCAAGTCCATAGCACTCGCTATCGAATTTGTGGCGTCGGTGATAATCTTCTTAATCAAAATGCCTGCTCTATTATTCTGTTTAAAAGACTGTAACCTAAGTTACAGTCTTTTAGTAAGATTTTACTACTCAGATAAAGCAGATTTTGCCTGATCCGCAATTTTTGCAAAGGCATCTTTATCAAAGATGGCAATGTCAGAAAGAACTTTACGATCAATCTCAACACCAGCTTTATTAAGGCCATTGATAAATTGTGAGTAGCTCAAGCCGTTGTTCCTTGCCTCAGCGTTGATACGTACGATCCATAATCTACGGAACTGACGACGACGTTGACGACGGTCACGATAGGCATACTGTCCAGCTTTGATTACCGCCTGCTTAGCAACGCGATAAACTTTAGAACGAGCACCATAGTAACCCTTGGCTTTCTTTAATATTTTTTTATGTTTGGCGTGCGCCTGCACACCTCTTGAAACTCTTGCCATAGTAGTACTCCTAGTTTAGCTGTAAGGTAACATTTTTCTAACCATTGGAACGTCAGCCTTGTCAATGAAGTCTGGTGAACGCAATGATCGTTTTCTAGAAGTACTCTTCTTGGTCAGAATATGCCTCAAGTGCGAGTGTTTACTTTTGTACTGACCGCTAGCGGTCTTTTTGAAGCGCTTTGCAGCACCTCTATTTGTCTTTAACTTCGGCATCATTTACTCCTTCACCCTTTTCGGGTTCAATTTTTCGGGCGACAGGCGCCTTACTTTTCTTCGATATGGGTGCTAGCATCATGCCAAGCTGGCGACCCTCCATTTTTGCACGTTGCTCAACAACGGCAAATTCTTCTGTATCCTTTTCAATTCGATCTAACATAAGTGCGCCGATCTCTCTATGCTGCACTTCTCTGCCACGGAACCAAATAACGACCTTAACTTTGTCTCCGTTTTCTAAAAATTTTGTCAAGTTCCTAAACTTGATTTGGTAATCCCCTTCCTCAGTTCCTGGACGATACTTAATCATCTTGACTTGAGTTTTTTTCTGCTTCTTCTTGGCGTCATTCTTTTGTTTCTTTAATTCATATTGAAACTTACCAAAGTCCATAACACGACAAACTGGTGGATCTGCACTTGGTGAAACTTCAACTAAGTCTAAACCGACGCTTACTGCTAATTCAAGAGCTTCAACGTTACTAAGGACTCCCATTTGCTCACCCTTATCATTAATGACTCTGAGTGTTGGTGAACTAATGTTTTCATTAATCCTTGTCTTTACCCTGCTTGGTTTTTTAATAATTACTCCTGATTTATTAATTCAATCAACGCCTCTAAAGACATTGAACCAAGATCCTCTCCGCCCCTTTGGCGAACAGACACCTGGTTATTTTCTACTTCTCGATCTCCAACCACTAAAATATAAGGATAGCGTTGCATCGAGTGCTCGCGTATTTTAAAGCCTATCTTCTCATTGCGCAAGTCGGATATGACCCTAAGTCCTTGTTTTTTTAGATTCTTCTCTACATTTTTACTAAATTCTTCTTGTTTTTCAGAAATATTAAGAATAACCGCTTGAATTGGCGCAAGCCATGATGGAAACGCTCCTTCGTAATGTTCGATCAAAATCCCTGTAAATCGCTCGATTGATCCAACGATTACCCGGTGGAGCATTACGGGCGTTTGTTTGGAGCCATCTTCAGCAATATACTGCGCATCAAGCCTGCCCGGCATGGAGAAGTCGGCCTGTATTGTTCCGCACTGCCATTCACGATCCAGGCAGTCTTTTAAAACAAACTCAACCTTAGGGCCATAAAAGGCGCCCTCACCCTCTTGAAGCTCCCAGTTAATTCCTTTTGCATCTAATGCTTCAGACAAAGAGGCTTCTGCCTTATCCCAGTCCTCGTCCGAGCCAACTCGCTTTTCCGGTCGGGTGGAGAGTTTAATATCAATGTTTTCGAAACCAAAATGCTTATAAACTTTAAAGGTAAGGTCAATAAACTTAGACACCTCGTCTTGAATTTGATCGATTGTGCAAAAAATATGGGCGTCGTCCTGAACAAAGTTTCGAACCCTCATAATTCCGTGAAGCGTTCCAGAGGGCTCGTTACGGTGACACGATCCAAACTCGGCTAAGCGCAAAGGCAGGTCACGATAAGACTTAAGTCCCTGCTTATAAATCTGAACATGTCCAGGACAGTTCATCGGCTTAATCGCGTAATCACGGTTCTCTGAATGCGTGGTAAACATAGCGTCGCCAAACTTATCCCAGTGGCCTGATTTTTCCCACATTGATCTGTCCATCACCTCAGGAGTGTGGACCTCATGGTAGTCATTGTCTTTGAAAACTTGGCTCATATACTGGACAATTATTTGATAAAGCGTCCATCCCTTTGGGTGCCAAAAAATCATTCCCGGTGACTCTTCCTGGGTATGAAAAAGGTTCTGAGTCTTACCAATCTTCCTGTGGTCTCTTTTCTCAGCCTCTTCCAAGCGATGCAAATGAGTCTCAAGGTCTTCCTTGTTTTCCCAAGCCGTCCCGTAAACCCTTTGAAGCATTTCATTGTTTGAGTCACCGCGCCAATAAGCGCCTGCCAGCTTCATTAACTTAAACGCTTTAAGTTTACTGGTTGAAGGTACATGGGGACCGCGACAAAGGTCTACAAAGTCGCCCTGCTTGTATAGCGATAAAGCCTCGTTAGAAGGAATCGATTCAATAATCTCTGCCTTGTAGTGCTCGCCCTTTGATTTAAAGAATTTAACCGCCTCTTCACGGCTCATCTCCAATCTCTCGATCGGTAAATTCTGCTTAACAATCGCGTTCATCTTTTTTTCAATCTTTGCGAGGTCTTGCTCTGAAAATCCGTCCTTATAAGCGAAGTCATAATAAAAACCATTATCAATGACAGGGCCAATAGTTACCTGGGCCTTTGGATAGAGTTGCTGGGTGGCTTGTGCCAATAGGTGGGCAGTAGAATGGCGAATAACTTCAAGCGCCCTCTCGTCTTTATTGGTAATGATAGCAAGGGATGCGTCGCTCTCAATCATGTAAGACGTGTCAACCATTTGACCGTCAACCTCACCCGCGATAGCGGCCTTTGCAAGGCCGGAACCAATCGATGACGCTACCTCTGCAACCGTTAATGCCTGGTCGTAAGATTTAACTGTGCCGTCAGGCAGTGTTACATTTGGCATATCACAAGAATCAAAACAAAAAATCCATTTTACCTTGATAGCGCACTTATCTTGGTCAAAAATTGAGACTTTAAAGAACTTTTAAATGGTCCTTTTAAAGGTATATTAACACCCTATGAAAATCGCTCGTAAATCACCCGAACTATTAATCCTTCTAATGACTGTGGGCTCTGCTATAAGCTGGGCTGTGTGGCTTAACCTGCTTAATAATTTTGCAATTGATGAGATCGACTTTACGGGCGCAGAAATGGGGATCCTTCAAAGCCTAAGAGAAGTTCCTGGATTTTTAGCCTTCACGGTCATCTTTGTTTTGGCTTTTATTCGAGAGCAGAAGTTGGCGTACATCTCTCTCGCCCTGCTTGGCGGCGGAATAATACTAACGGGTCTCGTTGAAACCAATATGACCTTTTACTTGGCGACAATAGTCATGTCCATTGGATTTCATTACTTTGAAACCATTAATGGGTCATTAACGCTTCAGTGGATTGAAAAAGACAAAACAGCGGAGTTCTTAGGGCGAGTGATTGCTACCCGATCAGCCGCATCAATCATTGCATTCAGTCTGGTTTGGGTTCTGTTTGAGCAATTTCAAGTTGCCTACATGTGGATTTACTTGATTGGCGGCGGCGTCTCTATTGCGATCGTACTATTTTGCTGGCAGCACTTCTCGCTGTTCCCAGAAAAAGTGGTCCAGACTAAAAAAATTATCTTAAGAAAGCGCTACTGGCTCTACTATGCCCTTCAATTCATGAGCGGCGCAAGAAGGCAAATATTTGTGGTTTTTGCGGGCTTCTTGATGGTTGAAAAATTTGACTTCACGGTCGCTGAAATATCACTCTTACTGCTTGCAAATGCGGCGGTAAATATAGTTGTTGCCCCTAAAATAGGACGACTTATTCACAAATTTGGTGAGCGCAAAGCGCTCATATTTGAGTACGTCGGTCTCACCTTTATCTTTGCTGGTTACGCGTTTGTAGAAAGCAGCTATTTTGCAGTTTTCTTATACATTGCAGATCACCTATTTTTCTCAATTGCTATTGCACTTAAAACCTATTTTCAAAAAATTGCGGACCCTGCTGACATAGCTTCTAGCGCTGGAGTCTCCTTTACAATCAATCACATTGCGGCGGTCTTTATACCGGTTGCTTTTGGTTTGATTTGGCTTTATTCGCCTTCTTTAGTTTTTTTGGCAGGCGCTGGAATGGCAATAGTTTCACTTCTACTCGCTCTTAATATGCCAGCAAAGCCCGCTGCTGGAAATGAAGTATTACTTGGTAAATTAAGTTAAGCGAAACCCATCACTCTCGCCTATGTATTTGATTACTCTAATATAAAGAGGAGTGAAATTTGAATTTCGGTTTAAATTAAAATATGATAACATTCGAATTTTAAAGATGTAATCATTCGGAAACACTTCCATGAACAAGGCGCCACTTACTGGACGCGAAGGCCAAAAGATAAACCTTGGCCTGCTCCTCCAAAACTCTGCCAAGCAATACGGCTCCAAACCTTTTGTGACCCAAGCTGAAACTGGAGAGTGCTTAACCTATACAGAATTTAATAAACTAACAAATCATATTGCCCATGGCCTCATTGAACTCGGCTTTGGTGATGAAGAGTACATCGCCATAATGCTTCCAAGTTGCGTTCAATTTTTAGCTTGCTCCTACGCACTTAAAAAAATTGGCGTAATCGAAGTGGCTATTAATAGTAATGCGCGCGGCCCCTCACTTGCGCGCATGATTAACATGACAAAGTGCAAAATACTGATTACTTCTGGGGAGCATTTGCAGCAGTTAGCTGAGGTTTCTGAAAGCCTAAAGCACTTACAGCAAGTTATCATGACCGATGAGCAACAGAGGGCTAAAGAGCACCTTCAAAGCTTTAATATATTGCCGTGGCAGTCAATTCTTGGTCAGTCCAGCACAAACTTTTCTTGTGACTTTAGTGACGAAGAAACGGCTGTAATTCTTTTTACTTCAGGCACTACGGGCGCATCAAAAGGTTGTGATATTCCCCACCGATCCTCAGTTCGAGCTGCAGAGTCGATGATAGAGGCATTCAGTATTACTGAGCAAGATTGTGTCTACAGCCCATACCCTTTGTATCATGTAGGGGCAACACAGTACGACATATTGCCAGCCATGATGGTTGGCGGCCGAGTGGTTATTCGTCAAGGCTTTAGCCTGTCTAATTTTTGGAGTGATGTTTGCCGCTATAAGGCAACATGGTTTATGTCGATGGGCTCTGTTCAGCAGTTGCTTTGGTCAGCAGAGCCGTGCATTGAAGAAACGCAGCATAGTTTGCGCTTTATATGGGGAACACCTTTGCCTGTTGACCATGACGATTTTGAATCTCGCTTTCAGCTTAAGCTGGCCAGAGGCACTGGATATGGCTCTACCGAAGCTGGCGGCGTAGCGCTTCCGCTTTTTGATAAGAGCGGAGCTGGCAAGGTGCTGGATCGTTATAAAGTAGCTATTGTGGATGCAGACGACAATGAACTCCCTATAGGAGAATCTGGCGAGCTTGTGATTCGCTCACTTGAGCCCGCCATTATGGCATCCAAATATATTGGCATGCCTGAGGAGACTGCTAAGGCTTGGCGAAATTCATGGTTCCACACGGGAGATTTTGCTAAATTGGATGACGAAGGCAACCTTTATTGGCTAGCACGCATGTCCGAAAGGATCCGAGTGAAGGGAGAAATGGTTTCAGCTTACGAGATAGAAGAAAGCATATTTACTCACCCTTCTGTGACTGATTGCGCAGTAATTGGTATCCCAGATGGAACTGGAGAAGAGCAAGTTAAGGCGTTTATAACGCTGAAAGAAAACAAGACACTGACCCTGGAAGAGTTACGCTTATTCTGCGCTCCTATTATTAGTCGCTTTATGAACCCTACATCACTTGAAGTGCTCCAAGAAATGCCGCGCACGCAAACAGGTAAGCCCGCCAAAGCAGAACTCCAAAAAAAGTAGTAGGCTAGTCCACGTTAATATCTGATAAGGAAACCCTCCTTCAATAAAAATTATGGTTCAATATAGTATGT
>OOGS01000041.1_pt1 | contig 15807 bp, 17 predicted proteins | sample 1670591 | NCBI WGS metagenome assembly OOGS01 (sample SAMEA98167168, study PRJEB22522) | marine metagenome | biome: marine biome; feature: marine water body; material: seawater | place: Arctic Ocean | collected 05-Oct-2015 | depth 29 m | reverse complement strand
CGCTCAGGCAGTATAGAAGGTGTCTTTATTAGCAACTCTTTGAACTCTCTTATCAATACCCCGCTTATCGTTTCTGCAGCTATGTTGCCATAAACTCCAATAAAACGATTCACTACCTTCTGCGATTCATCGAGGCTCTTTAATGATGGCTTGTTTTCTGTATTAAATTTGTCAAACAGTTCTTGTAATGTAGCTCCAACAACTAACTTGGTAGCATTCACGTTAAGTTGGTTACTGTTAACATTGATGCAACCACTTCGAGCTAACTCAAATAGTTTCTCGCATTCCTGCTGCTTAATAGCGAACAATCGTCTCGCCGTATGAGGCTCTCTTGTATGAAGAGATTCTTTAATTATCGCTCTGTTTAATAAATGACGGCACGCATTAGGAACGGCACGTCTAAAGTAATATATTCCAGAGTTTGGGTGTTTGTAAGGCGTAGCTATTCTCATATTCTGTACCAATGTTCTGTACCAATATAGAATTTAAGAGTGCTTTTATCTCTCTAGCCCAGTTGTATAAGGCTTGCCTTGAGTATGGCATCGCGTAGGGGAATCGAACCCCTCTTGCCAGGATGAAAACCTGGAGTCCTAACCGATAGACGAACGCGACATTAAAACTATTTTGCTTGGTGGAGCTAGGCGGGATCGAACCGCCGACCTCTTCACTGCCAGCGAAGCGCTCTCCCAGCTGAGCTATAGCCCCAAGAAACTAGGATGTTTAGCAAAAGCGTAAATTATAATCTGTATCTCATTTCAGTCAAGTCAAAATTGGTAAAATAATGCATTATGGAAAAAACATATATCAGTAATCAATACTCAATCGACGTGCTTTATCATATTGGCGCCTATGAAAATTCAATTCATTTTATTTTTGATGAGGCAACTAAGACATGTGCAATCGTTGACCCAGCGTGGGAGCCAGACTTATTTTTAAAGAAAATTAATGACAAAGGCTACACCCTTACTGATATTTGGATTACGCACTGGCATGGTGACCATACGAATGCGGTCGATGACTTAGCTAACAAAACAGGCGCAAAAATTACTGCTGGCATTAACGAAGTGCCTTACTTAAATATTGAAAATAAAGTTCATACAGTTAAAGACGGGGAAGTCATTAAGCTAGGCGAAACTGAAATAAAAATTATTGAAACGCCTGGACATACTGCTGGCGGTATTTGCTATCTTTTAAATGAGCACCTCATTGCGGGTGACACATTATTTGTTTATGGCGTTGGTATTTGTAGCCTTGCAGGCTCTAATCCAGTGACTTTATTTCATTCACTTAAAAAATTATTGGCTGAAGTGGGAGATGATATTCACTTATTGTGTGGGCATAACTATGGGTCAGAAATAACAACAACAATTGCAGAGCAAAAAAAGGCAAACCCTTTTTTACTTATCAAAGATGAGGATACGTTTGTTCGATACAGAATGCACGTTCATGACTCAACTAGAACCTACCCTATGTCTCCAATGACACTAGAAGAAGTAAATGCCTTGCTATGATAGGTATTTATGGTGGCTCCTTTGATCCCGTTCATCTTGGACACCTTCAAACAGCAACATCAATAAAAAACGAGCTCGATATTGATCGACTATTGTTGCTGCCGTGCTTCGAGCCTGTCCATAAAAGCTCTCTTAATTACACCTCTAATCAGAGACTTCAAATGCTTAATCTGGCTATTACAGAGTTCACTAGTCTTGAAATTGATACCAGAGAAATTCTTCGCGGCGGAAGCTCATTCATGATTGACACCCTACTCGACTTAAAAGAGTCATTTAAAAATGAGTCAATTTGCTTAATTATTGGAATGGATAGCTTTATCAACTTTAAAACTTGGAAAAACTGGGATGAATTCTCACAGTTGATTCATTTAGCTGTGCTTCCACGACATGGCGATCAGCCAACTAGTAAAACTCTAGAAACTTTTGAAACAGCAAAGGACATAGATCAACTTAAAGCAAAGCCAAATGGATGCTTATATTTTTCCAATTCTCAAATGATAGATATTTCATCGAGTGATATTAGAGGTAAAATTGCCGCCAATCAAAATCTTGATAATTTATTACCTACTTCCATAATTAGCTTTATAAAAAAATATGACTCTTGATAAACAAATAAAAATTGTTGAAAACGTAATTGACGATTTAAAAGGTGAGAACGTTGTAACTCTTAACGTCATGAAGCAGTGTGATGATATAGAGGCGATTATCATAGCTACCGGCAGATCGGTTCAACATGTCAAAAGTATGGCTAATAACGTCAGTACTGAGGCCAAAAGAGTTGATATGGTTGTCCTAGGAATCGAAGGGAAACAACAAAGTGAATGGGCCTTAGTTGACCTGGGTGAGGTTGTTGTTCACTTAATGACTGAAAAAACCAGGGACTTCTATAAATTAGAAAAATTATGGTCTACCGAGGAAGATGAGGATTAACCTAATCACGATCGGCAAAAAAATGCCTAATTGGATTAACCTTGGCATTGAACATTATCAAAAACAACTCCCTAGTTACTACAATTTCAAAATTACAAGCTTAGACTCTCAAAGCCGTAAATCAAGTAGCGCTGAAAATTCAAAAAACCTTGAATCAAAATTACTTCTAGAAGCTGCCAGCGAGTCAACCCTCTTAATAGCCTTTGATGAACTTGGAAAACAACAAACCAGTAAACAAATCTCTAAATCAATTGAAAGCTGGCAGCTTGAAGGTGAGAGTGTTGCACTGATAATTGGAGGTGCAGATGGACTTTCCTCAGAAATAAAACAAAAATGTCATCAGCTTTGGAGTCTTTCCAATCTAACCATGACGCATTCAATGGCAAGATTGATAGTGGTAGAGCAAATCTATCGTGGATATAGCTTACTTAATAACCACCCATACCACAGAGAATAAAATATACATCAAAGAATTGATTGAATATTCTCAGGAGGCCTCCCAATAGCAACGCCCTTCTCTGTTCTAACGATTGGCCTCTCTATTAAAATTGGAAACTCAAGCATTGCTTTGATTAACTCGTCTTCGCTTAAAGTTTTATTAGATAGCTCCAATTCCTTGTACTTAGACTCACCCTTCCGAAGAAGTTCTCTAGCGCTCATACCCAAATCATTCAAAATTGCCCTGAGCTCTAATTCACTAGGAGGCTCAATCAAGTAATTAACAACATCAAAGTCAACATCATTTTGTTCTAAAATAGCAACAGCTGCTCTTGATTTAGAGCAGCGCGAGTTGTGATAAATCTTGGCATTCATAATAAAAACTGATGAAAAAAATTCTAATTATACTCTGGCTAATAACTCCATTTCATGCAAGCCAAGCATTAAGTTTTAACGATATAGTAGACTGGGCAAAGCCATTAATGCCATGGCATGAATCTATTCCAGAACTTTCATTCAGCCTAACAGACACAAAAGGCGTAATCTTTACAGAGAAAAATACTCGCGGAAAATATCTAGTTGTTAATTTTTGGGCGACTTGGTGCACACCTTGCTTAAAGGAGATTCCTGCATTTGTAAAATTTTATGATGAAAATTCTGATCGTGTTGAAATCCTTGGACTGGATTTTGAGCCTGTAGACCTGGTAATAATTAATGATTATGTGGAGCGCTTCTCTATTAACTACCCTATCGTACTTTATGACGAAAATAATGACTCTGAATATTCAAATTTTGGAGAGATTGTCGGCATGCCAACAACTCAAATTTATAGCCCAGAGGGTAAGCTACTTCACACTTTTATGGGTGAGATTACAATAGACGATTTGAACGAATTTATAGTACCAACCTCTTAGAGTCACCCCCCTCATCTCGCACCATTCTTGGCACCAAATAACCTGGCAGTAAAGTTTGGAGCGTCTTATAAATCTCTTTGGCCCTATCATCTGAAACTAAAAAATGCTCAGCCCCGGACACCTTATCAAGAAGGTGAATATAATACGGCAATATACTAGACTCAAATAGCTTGTTAGATAGCTCAGATAAAATCTGAGCACTATCATTAACGTCTCTCAATAATACGGACTGATTTAATAAAGTGTGTGCCTTTAAGCGCTCAACATTATTCATAAACTCACCAGATATTTCCCTAGCATGGTTTACATGAAAAACGAAAACAACTTTTAACCTAGTTTTGTTAAGCATATCAATCAGCTCCTGAGTAATTCTTGATGGAATTACCACAGCCGTTCTAGTATGGAATCTAACTGTCTTAATATGACCGACACCCTCAATCTTGTTTATTATTTTGCTAATTTTTTTATCACTTAATGTCAAAGGGTCGCCCCCGCTCAAAACAACCTCACTCACCCCTTTTTTATTCAATAAATATTTTTCAATAGCTGGCCAGTTTTTTAAAATATCATGCGAGGCATAATCAAAATTCTGTCTAAAACAGTACTGGCAATGAATTGCGCAAACACTTGATGCGATTAAAAGAACTCGCGAAGGATACTTATGGATTAAACCCTTAACAGGAGAGTGCTTTTCATCTGAAACTGGTGAATCAAAAAAACCCTCAGTACTCTTGACTTCTCTTGGTAGAATTTGAAGCATGAGTGGATCTAAAACATCAGACTTATCAATTCTTTCTGCAAATTCAAGGGGTATCTTGACAGGGAAGTGGGAATCTTTGAAAGTATTTCCACCAAAATATTTGTTACACTCGCTTGCGCTTTTCAATGATGAGCGCACACTCTCATTCCAAGATTTATTCATATTAATTTAGTAGTAAGATAGCTTAACTGTGACAAAGGAATCAGTCATCATTATAATGGCTCACAATCTGATTACAATTTATCTATACTCTCACACAGTAATAACTTTTTTCAAATAATCAGAACAAAAAAACCTCCAAATTTAACTTACTACCCAATATGAATTCAGCGCCAATAGTTGATGGACTAAATGAAAAACAGCAGCAATCTGTCACCCTAAGTGAAGACGTAAATGCCCTAATTCTTGCAGGTGCTGGAAGCGGCAAGACGCGCGTATTAACTCAAAGAATTCATTATTTAGTGACAACAAAGAATCATGGTGTTAATGACATACTTGCTGTGACTTTTACAAACAAAGCTGCAAATGAAATGAAAGAGCGATTGAGTGATTTACTGAGGCAGCCAATTGGCAGAATGTGGGTTGGCACTTTCCACTCGCTTGCTCATAGACTCCTTAGGACTCATCCTATAGAAGCAAATCTTTCGCCCACATTTCAAATTCTAGATGCACAAGATCAGTTTCGAATCGTTAAACGTTTGATGAAAGAGAACGGCATTGATGAAACAAAGTTCCCTATAAAGAAGGTACAGTGGTTTATTAATCAACAGAAAGATGAAGGCATATTGCCCCATCAAATTGATGCGGGTTATAACTTTTTTGTAAAGCAAAGTACTAAGGTTTTTGATCTTTATGAAAAGCATTGTCAGGCTAATGACTTGGTTGATTTTGCAGGCTTACTAGTTAAAAGTTATGAGCTTTTAAAGAATAATCAATCCCTTTTAGAACATTATCAAACCAAATTTCGTCATATCTTGGTTGATGAATTTCAAGATACTAACCGAGTCCAATATCAGTTTATAAAAATACTTCACAATCAAGACAACCATGTTTTCTGTGTTGGGGATGATGACCAATCAATTTATGGCTGGAGAGGCGCAAGAATTGAAAATATTCAAAAAATAGAGAGTGACTTTAAGCCAATTCAGGTTATCAAGCTTGAACAAAATTATCGCTCAACAGGAAATATTCTTAGTGCTTCAAATGCCCTAATTGCAAACAACCAAAATAGGCTTGAAAAATCACTCTGGACGGAGTCAGGAGATGGGGACCTTGTCAATGTATTCAATGCAAGGAACGAAACAGAGGAAGCTCAATATGTGATTAGTGAAATCCAAACCCAATTTAATCAAGGTAGGAACCTAGATGAATGCGCCATACTTTATCGATCAAACGCCCAATCTAGAGAATTTGAACAAGCACTTAGAGGGCAAAAGCTTAACTATAAAATCTATGGAGGTTTACCATTTTTTGTACGTGCAGAAGTAAAAGATGCAATGGGCTATGTTCGACTCATTGAAAACACTTCTGATAATATTGCTTTTGAGAGAATTGTGAACTTTCCAACTCGTGGGATTGGACTATCAACAATCGAAAAAATTAGATCTTACGCTATTGAAAACCATACTGACCTCTTTCAGTCATCTATTGCTATTATTAATAGCCTTCCAGCAAGAGCAGCAAATGCTTTGCAATCATTTACCCACTTAATTGAAGAAATTAGTGTTAGCACTAAAAATCTAATTCTTAGTGAAAAAGTAGACTCTATTCTACTTCAATCAGGATTAATGGCTCACTATGCTAATGATAAGACTGATAAAGCTGGCACTAAAAAAGCAAACCTAGGTGAACTAGTTACAGCAGCGACTAAATATATCCATGAAGAAGACAATGAACTAAATGAAACTCAGGGCTTTATTGCTCTTGCAACTCTTGACTCCAGTGGTGAGTCTAATCAAAGTAATCAAGGATCTGTTCAACTTATGACTGTTCATTCTGCCAAGGGATTAGAGTTTCCTGTAGTTTTTTTAGTGGGCCTCGAAGAGGATTTATTTCCCTCCAGACAGCGAGAGGGAGAAGCTCCTAATACTGACGAAGAAAGGCGACTATGTTATGTTGGTATGACTAGAGCAATGAAGTCTCTTACCCTCACCTATGCAAGTAGACGTTTTATTAATGGACAATCTTTTTATTCAATGCAATCAAGATTCCTGGATGAGATTCCAAAAAGTTTTTTAACATATATTAAAAATCCAAATAGTGAAGTAACTTATCAAGGATATAAAAACAATCCAAATGAGAAAACAAAGTTAGTTGCAACTAATAATTCAATCTACTCAATAGGTCAAGTCGTTAAGCATGCTAAGTTTGGACTGGGCACTATTTTAAATTATGAGGGTAGTGGCGACTCAATGCGACTTCAGATTAATTTTCAAAAAGCTGGAACAAAATGGTTAATTAGCTCTTACGCTAACCTGGAGATTGTTTAGCTTTGAGACCACGGCATTCCATCTAGCCTCCAGCCGTTAAGGTTTCCTCTATGATCATTTTCATCAAGGTCTCCTTCAAAACCACTGGCTACGTGTGAAACTGTATTAAATCCCTTACTTTCAAGGCACTTAAGCGCCTCATTAGACCTAAAGCCACTTCTACAAATCAAAATTACTTCTGTATCTAAGATGTTTTGACGCCCACCAAGCTCCTTAAGAACGGATTGAGCAAAAGCATCGTGATCAGGCTCCCAAGTAGGCTCATCTGTCCATGGAATGAGAACCGAGTTTTTAGGATAGCCTACATATTTATGTTCAGCTTTACACCTAACATCGACAAATAGAGCATCTGGATTTTCCTTAAGTCTTTCTAAAGCCATTTTTGGCAATAAGTTACGCTTATAGCTCATTTATCTTTCCTATTAAAATTAAAATCTTATCTAATATTATCATACGTTAATACTCATTTTTTGCGAGTAAAAAGTGCAATTGACTCTACGTGTGCAGTTTGCGGAAACATATCCATCACCCCGGCACTCATTAAAGTAAAGCCTAATTCAATCAAACGAGCAGTATCTCTAGCAAGAGTAGCAGGATTGCAAGAAACATAAACTAATCGCTCAATGTTTAATTTTGGAAGAAGCTCAACAATCTCAATTGCCCCAGTTCTAGCTGGGTCAATTAAAGCTTTATTATATTTTTGACCTCTAAACCATTCAGAGCCTGATACATCTTCAGACAGGTCTGCCTTATAAAATGAGGCATTAGTAATTCCATTAGCATCAGCATTTGCTTTAGCTCTTTCTACCAAGCCTTTATCGCCCTCTATTCCAACAATTTTTTCCACATATTTTGAAATAGGAAGCGTAAAGTTACCAAGCCCGCAGAAAAGATCAAGAACACTATCTTTATCATTCAATTCAAGCAATTCAATCGCAAGGTTAATCATTTTTTGATTAAGTGCAAAGTTAACTTGAGTAAAGTCATTTGGTAAAAATGCCATTTCAATCTTATGATCGGGAATAGAATAAGTTAATGTTACAGCCTCAATCAAAGGCTTAATGGTGTCTATACCTCCACTCTGCGTATACCAAGTTATTGATAATTTTTCACCGCACTCTTTAAGTATAGCCTCATCACCTTGAGTTAAAGGTTGGAGGTGCCTTAAAATCAATACTGTATCCAACTCAGAAATTGCAGCCTCAATCTGAGGAACGTGCTCTCTAATACTCAGCTTACCAATACATTCTGCAATTATTTCTAGATTGTCTCCAAGCGACGGATGTAATACCTCACAGCGACTCATTACAGTTATAAATGAAGACTTTCTTTCTCTAAACCCAACAAGAACTTTTTCTTTTTTGGCAACATAGCGAACGCCCAATCGAGCTTTACGGCGATATCCCCAGCTTTGAACTTGCATAGGTTCTAGCCAGTTTTTAGGTTCAGTCTTAGCTTGACCAATAAATGCACTTTGAAGCCAACTCTGTTTTGCAATAATTTGATTTTCAGATGAAAGGTGTTGAAATGAGCAGCCACCACATATTCCGTACACTGCACACTTTGCCTCAATTCTATCTGGAGATGATTTAATTATTTCGACAACATCGGCCTCTTCATACTTTGCTCTAGAGAGAGTGCGAGATGCAATAACTTTTTCTCCAGGAAGCGCACCTCTAGTAAATATAACTTTGTTGTCACTATGAGAAATACCTCTCCCTTCATGTGATAACGACTCAATTTCTATTTCATAAATTTTACTCTTTAGCTTTCTACTTCTAGACATCTAACAACTCCACCCAATGCTTCACAGGGATTGAACTTCCCTTTTGAAGATGTAATAAACAACCAATATTGGAAGTAACAATCATTTTTGGGTTTGAAGCGTTCAAATTTTCAAGCTTGTTTACCATTAATTGGTTTGATATTTTAGATTCAAAGATTGAATATGCTCCTGCAGAACCGCAACAAATATGGGAATCTTTGATTGAATTTTTAACGTATCCAAACTGTGTAAGAATTGACTCAACAAGCCCACTTAACTTTTGTCCATGCTGCAAAGTACATGGCTCATGATAGGAAACATTCGATTCTGATAATTGCAGCTTACTCAAGTCCTTACTAGCAAGAAACTCAGCGATATCTTGAGTTTTTGTAGAGATAGCTCTAGCCTTTTCAAAATATGGGTCTGACTCTTCAAACAATTTTGGGTAGTCTTTTATCATTACGCCGCAGCCACTTGCACTTGATAATATAACTTCAGCGCCAGCATTAAGCTTTGACGTCCACTTATCAATATTTCGCTTAACTTTTTTCATTGCATCACCTGATGCAGCCATATGCTGATCAAGCGCTCCACAACATTCACTTTGTGGCGCCTCTAAAACCTCAATGTCTAATTTAGCTAAAATATTTTTTATGCTGTGATTAATATTTGGCGCTAAGGTAGGCTGAACGCACCCACCCATAAGAAGTACAGTTGATTTAATACTTTTAGGCTTAATTGGCTTTGAGACAACCTTTGAGTGACGGAAAAAATATCCAACAGGTTTAAATAAAAATGGCGTTGTTAGTGTCTTGCGAACCGAATAACGATAAAGGGTCTGAAGTTTTGACCTCTTTGACTCCATAATTTCACGGCCAATCTCAAGCAACTGGCCATACTCAACGCCTGATGGACAGGTTGTTTCACAGGAGCGACATGTAAGGCAGCGATCCATATGACTGAGTGATTTTCTGCTGAACTGATTTTGCTCAAGTGCTGACTTAATTAGGTAAATTCGGCCTCTAGGGGAGTCAAGCTCGTCACCTAATAGCTGGTAAGTTGGGCAAGTTGCCAAACAAAAACCACAATGAACGCAGGACTCAATAATCTGGCTGGCTTTTTTGTTATTCAGCTCTGATATTGAGAGATTTTTTAATTCAGCGTGCATTAGATAAAAACCCCATAAGGATCAAAAACTTTTTTTAGCTTTGCCTCATAAATAAGTCTTAGTGAGTTTTCTTTATTTTTTATTGGCGCCTCTTGCTGAAAGTTTTGAGCAGCTTTCTCTGGAAGAATTTTAAAACTAATCTGAGTTATAATTGCGAGCTTGCCCATAGAGCCAACCAAAAGGCGAGAGACGTCATATCCAGCAACATTCTTCATTACCTGTCCCCCAAAATTTAGAAGCTCGCCTTTTCCATTAACTATTTGAACCCCCAGAACACTATCAGATAATTCAGCCCCAGAGGTTGCGTACAAAGAGCCGATAGTTTGCTCTGGATTTCCAATAAAAAAAGGAAATGCTTGATTATTTTTAGCAAGCTCTTTGTTGATCTCTTTAATTACTGTGCCTGCTTTAAGCGTTATTACTAGCTCTTCAGGATAATACTCAACCACGCCAGAATAAGAAGACATATTCACTAGCCCTTCATCAGAACTATCACCATAATTAGTAATCCTAAGCTGATGGGAATGCTTTACTTTTTTCTGAAACTCTGCAATTGAACTCATAATCAGAATCGCTCCAATTCTGGATGAGGTAGCTTGCCATGGTGGACATGCATATTACCTAACTCAGCGCATCGATGAAGAGTTGGCACAGCCTTACCTGGGTTCAGAAGTTCACGAGGGTCAAAGGCAGCCTTAATTTGATGAAAAACATCCAATTCAGCAGCACTATATTGATGGCACATTGCATCTAGCTTTTCAACCCCAACTCCATGCTCTCCAGTTATTGAGCCGCCGACTTCAACGCAAAGCTTCAATATGTCCATCCCAAATGCCTCTGTTTTCTCTAGCTCCCCTGGCTTCCCCGCATCATATAATATGAGGGGATGTAAATTACCATCACCGGCATGGAAAACATTGGCAACTCTTAGGCAGTAATGCTTTGAGAGGTCATTAATTTTTTCAAGAACATCACCAAGATGTCTTTTTGGAATAGTTCCGTCCATACAATAATAATCTGGAGACAGTCTGCCGACTGCAGGAAATGCTGACTTCCTTCCCTTCCAGAAAAGTAATCGTTCCTCCTCGTTTTCTGAAACTCTTACAGAAGTCGCTTTAGAAAGTATACCCATCACTTTATTTAAGTCGTCTTCTACCAACTCTTCAGAGCCATCTAACTCACACAGTAAAAGTGCCTTAGCATCAAGTGGGTATCCTGCTTGAGCAAATGCCTCAGATGCCTCTATAGCAAATTGATCCATCATCTCCAAGCCAGCAGGTATGACGCCAATCTTAATAATTGCTGCAACTGTATTCGCACAATCTCTAACGCTATCAAAACCAGCCATTATAAGTTTTGCTTGTTGTGGCTTTCTAGTCAGCTTAACGGTAATTTCAGATATAACCCCCAACAGACCTTCTGATCCCGTCATTAATGCCAATAACCCCATGCCTTCATCTTGCCTCGAAAGAAGTAGCTCTTCACCGTCTATTGTTAATATTTTTACTGCCTCTAAGTTTTGAACTGTCAGTCCATACTTAAGACAATGAACGCCGCCTGAATTCTCTGCAACATTGCCTCCAATAGTGCACGCTATTTGAGAAGATGGATCGGGAGCATAATACAAACCGTACTCTTCAACTGCCTCACTAATAGCAATATTACGCACTCCAGGTTCAACAATTGCTGTTTGAGCTTCAGGGTCAATAGAAAGAATGCGTGTTAACCTTGAAAGCCCAAGAACGACGCTGTCCTTAAGAGGTAAAGCGCCTCCAGACAATCCAGTTCCAGCACCTCTTGTAACGACAGGAGTGTTGTTTTTCTTACAAATCTCCAAAACCTTTTTAATTTGGTCAACGGTACTTGGCAAAGCAACTGCTAAGGGCTTTTGTTTATAAACACTAAGTCCATCACATTCGTAAGGGCGGGTATTTTCTTCCCCAGATATGACTGAATTTTTTGGCAAAGCCTTGGTTAATTTAGAAATAATAGACATATAACTTACATTTAAATAATTATTGTTAACAATATTGACGGACTCTATTAACTTAAGCTTATAGTAGCTTAATTAATTATTGGCTTAATTAATATAGTTCAAGTCGCTATGAATATTATTAAAAAAACTTTACACAGTATCTATGGATAATGATCGTGACTGAAAACATTATAAAGAGTTATTAATTATATTTCCTTAAAAAAAACTTATGAAATCATTTAACCCCCCTTCAAGAACTCTTATGGGCCCTGGTCCTTCAGATGTTCATCCAAGAATCCTTAATGCAATGGCAAGAACAACCATTGGCCATCTAGATCCTTCTTTTATCGGCATGATGGATGAAATTAAAGAAATGCTGCAGTATGCCTTTATGACTGAAAATGCACTAACAATGCCTATATCAGCGCCAGGTTCGGCAGGGATGGAAGCCTGCTTTGTAAATCTTGTAGAGCCTGGAGACAAAGTAATAGTATGTATCAACGGGGTCTTTGGGTCTCGAATGAAAGAAAATGTAACTCGAATTGGTGGTCAAGCAATAATTGTTGAAGATGATTGGGGTAAACCAGTAAGTCCACAGAAGCTTGAGCAAGCTCTCATTGAAAATCCTGATACTAAAATAGTTTCATTTGTTCATGCAGAAACTTCAACAGGTGCCTTGTCTGATGCAAAATTACTTTGTGAAATCGCTAATAAACACAACTGCTTAACTATTGTTGATGCAGTAACCTCATTAGCTGGCTCAGAATTAAGAGTTGACGACTGGGGAATTGATGCAATCTACTCTGGATCTCAAAAATGTCTTTCTGCAATGCCAGGTTTGTCACCAGTTAGTTTTAGTGAAAAAGCGACACATAAAATAAGTAATCGAAAAACACCTGTAACAAGCTGGTTTTTAGACCTCAACTTAGTGATGGGTTATTGGGGTAAAGGAGCAAAGCGCGCTTACCATCATACGGCCCCAGTGAATACTCTATATGGCCTTCATGAATCTTTGGTCATGCTTTGCGAAGAAGGACTTGAAAATTCATGGAAACGGCACCAACAAAATCACCAGCTACTTAGAGATGGCTTAAGTGAGCTTGGAATTAATTACTTGGTTGAAGAGTCTAGCCGACTGCCTCAGCTTAACAGTGTATTCATTCCTGAAGGAGTAAATGATGCTGAAGTTCGCAATACTTTATTGAATGATTACAATATGGAAATCGGTGCTGGACTTGGAAGTTTGGCAGGAAAGATATGGCGAATTGGACTCATGGGCTACACCTCAAGAAAAGAGAATATAGAACTTTGTTTGTCCGCACTAAAAAAGACGATATAAACTTTAGCTTTCTCGATCTTTAATTTTTGCTAAAAGTACTTCGTCCGTCTCAACCCTATCAGGATCTGGAAGACAGCAATCTACTGGACAAACTTCAACGCACTGCGGGGTATCAAAATGTCCTACGCACTCTGTACAAAGGTCGCCATCAATTTCGTAGATTTCTTCACCCATATAAATCGCCTCATTTGGGCATTCTGGGACACAGACATCACAATTAATACATTCATCTGTAATTAGCAAAGACATAAGCAACTCTCAAGTTAGACGTTAATTTAATACAACTAAGACAGTTGTATTTTTATTTAAATACGCACATATTTTAACGTATCAGAGCAAAAATAAAGATGATTTTGGGTATCATTAATCATTTTATTTCTAGGGTTATTATGAGAGTACTTTTAGTTGTTTTTTCCTTATTATTATCTTCTATCTCATTTGCTGCAACTAATGATGGAATTTATGCCCATTTGCAAACCAACAAGGGAAAAATAGTTGTTGAGCTTGCTTATAAAAAAGCACCGCTCACTGTAATCAACTTTATTGCATTATCAGAAGGCACTAAAAAAAGTAACAAGGATCTTGGTGTTACCTTTTATGATGGTATATCTTTTCATAGAGTAATAGACGACTTCATGATTCAAGGTGGAGATCCAAAAGGAGACGGCACTGGTGGACCTGGCTATAGGTTTGCAGATGAATTTACGGACTTAATGCATGACAAACCTGGAGTCCTATCAATGGCTAACTCAGGACCCGCAACAAATGGATCACAATTTTTTATTACTCATGTGCCAACTCCATGGCTAGATGGAAAACACACTGTTTTTGGTCATGTCGTTGAGGGCATGGATGTTGTAAACTCTATTCAAAAAGATGATACTTTGGAGAATGTAAAAATTGAGCGTGTTGGTGATGATGCAAATAATTTTATTGCTAATGAGGACTCATTTAATGACCTATTAGCAAGCGCAAATGAAGGAATCATTGCCCAGCAAGCCTTGCGTCAAATTGACTTTGAAGACTTTGCTTCCTCTACTTACCCTGATGCCACACAAAATGATCTAGGATACTTCACAAGAATTAATAAAAAAGGTGATGGCAATCTAGCAACCAATGGTCAGCTTGTTTCAGTAGATATAGCACTCAAAGCTAACAGCGGTGAAATAATGCGCGCGCCAGGAAGTCCAATTGACTTCACACTTGGAAGTGGCGAGATAATTAGGATTGTTGAGGAAAATACTCAAGCAATGTCAATTGGAGAAGAGCGCACTATTATTGCAACATATGAATATGTATTTGGTGATGCTCCTAGTGGCAATATACCTCAAAATTCATTCATAATATTTGAGCTAATTCTAATTTCTGCAAAGGATAAATAAAAGTGTTTCTAGAAATATTAAGCTTCCTTTCCTCCCTAGATACTGGCTTTAATGTCCTAAGTTATTTAACTGTAAGAGCTGTCTTTGCAATGATGACCGCCCTTCTCATTACATTGGTTCTTGGAAAATGGATTATTTCAAAACTACAGCACTATCAAATTGGTCAAGTGATTCGTGAGGACGGTCCAGAAACTCACCTAGAAAAGCAAGGAACTCCAACTATGGGAGGAGTGCTTATACTTTTTGCTTTTTTTATTAGTATTCTTATCTGGGGAGACTGGAATAATCCCTTCCTCTGGATAGTAATTGCTACAGCATTTCTTTTTAGCTCAATTGGCTTTATTGATGACTATCTAAAAATTAAAAAGCAAAACTCAGATGGCCTCAGTCGAAGACAAAAAATTGCAGCACAGTCTATTAGTGCAATATTAATTTGTGTATGGTTACTCAGCTTAAATTCTAAAACTATTGGCGCAGAACTATTGATTCCTTTCTTTAAAGACCTCATTATTCCGCTTAATGCGCTAGCCTTTTTAATTGTTGGCTGGTTTGCACTTGTTGGAAGCTCTAATTCTGTCAATCTTACAGACGGTCTAGATGGCTTAGCCATCATGCCCGTTATCTTAATCAGTGGCGCACTCGCAGTTTTTGCTTATATTGGGGGAAATTATAATTTCTCGGGTTATCTCAATATGCCATTCATGCCAGGAACAGGTGAAATATTCGTAATATGCGCAGCATTAGTAGGGGCTGGTTTTGGCTTTCTATGGTTTAATACTTACCCAGCTGAAATATTTATGGGTGACACTGGATCGCTATCTTTGGGCGCAATCTTAGGAGTTATCGCAATTATTGTTCACCAGGAAATATTATTAATTCTAATGGGCGGTATATTTGTTGCCGAGACCTTATCAGTAATTATTCAAATAGGCTACTTTAAACGAACTCAGAAAAGATTTTTTTTAATGGCGCCAATTCATCATCATTATGAAAAAAAGGGGCTTAAAGAGCCAAAAATTATTGTGAGGTTCTGGATAATTACCTTGATTTTGGTTCTAATTAGTTTAGCCAGTATAAAGATTCGATAATGTTGATTGTTTACGCACTGTAAAATACCGAATCATGAGTATAAAATC
>OOGS01000039.1_pt1 | contig 16778 bp, 20 predicted proteins | sample 1670591 | NCBI WGS metagenome assembly OOGS01 (sample SAMEA98167168, study PRJEB22522) | marine metagenome | biome: marine biome; feature: marine water body; material: seawater | place: Arctic Ocean | collected 05-Oct-2015 | depth 29 m | reverse complement strand
AATTGTATAAGAGACAGACGTTAGAATATTAAGATATTTATCAATGAATCTCTGAATTTAAGCTATGTGTTATAATGAAAAAATTATCTACCTGGCCACATCATTCGAGTTTCTGTCATCGTGCAGCCAGCCTCTCCTTGAGTTGTCAGAATTATTTGATAGTTATTGTCTTTAGGCGTAATAACAGTGAAGTTTCCTTCAGCATACATAGAAACTTGCAGTTCCGGGGCTACTTCAAGTTTAAGTTGGGCTATTTCATTGCAAGTTTGATCATTGACAGAGGTAACTAAAACTGTCGAAATATAACAGTATTCGTCATCAGGAGTAAGAGTTGCTGAAAAAGTTGATGATCCATTGTTATATGTTTGAGATGACAGATGAAGCGATGGAAGTAGCGCAGGATTCTCAGGGTGAGCAAATGTAATAACTAAACCGTTTAAGTTGTGAGATTGCTCAATCTGATTTAAGTATGATGAACAAGTTTCATTTATACCGCGCTCGACTGAGTCATCATATAGACTCGATGCGTAAACATTCGCAGAGAGAAATAGAAGTACTGTTAATGTAATTTTCTTAATAGACTGCTTCATAAAATTCTTATTTAAAGTTTTATGTAGCAATATACCCTTTTTGAGATTAATAGAATTTATATATGAATTTAGAACAAAAAATTCTAGAATTTGACTAATTAACCGATTTAAAGTACTTTATAATAAAATTTCAATTAATTTGGGAGTTCTAAAAATGAAGTTAAGATTATTATTTATTGCAATGATGGCATTGTTAGTTAGTGGCTGTATGGATACTATGATGGCCGTTCCAGCAGCTGCAGTTAGTGGAGTAGGAACAGTCGTAGGCGGAATATGGAGTGCTATAACAAGTATTTTTTAAAAACCTATAACTTACTAAATTTTCCCACCAATGAGCATGCTTATTTAGTGGGATTTTTTTTTGCTTAAAGCCTAATCTTCCTCTAGTATTTCAAACTCTAGTTTTTTAGCGTCAAACCATTGACTCATAGCATCATTGTTTTGCATTAGCTTGTTCATTTCGTTCATTGCAATAATGTGACTGTTATCATTAATTTGAAACATTTCTTTTCCATGAGCCTGACTTAGTTGCGCAATCTCATCAAACGTATTTGCTGAAAACTTCATATCACACGCCCCGCCAAGTTGTTTGCAAGTCATTGTCTTCATTTAGTCTTCTACCTGGATTGAAGATTTAGTGGCTAACATAAGTGCCTCATTTATGTTTTTAGCTTCTATTGAACAATCAAATATATAGTCTTTTTTTTGCAAATTCTTTGCAGTCCACTCGTTGCCTTTAAAGCCGGGAGAGGCAAATATAACAAATTGAACAATCAAAAAGATCCACTGCAAGTTATTAGCATTTGGAATATCAATAACATCCAAACCGTAGATTTGAAAATCAATGCTAGCTAAGAAAAGAATAACAAATATATATGTTATAAAAATTATCCATAAGCCTCTAAATAAAGGCCAAATTGGATTGAAAGGAGCAAGCCAAGCAAAGCCAGATTTAACAGCTTCAATGCCTTTCTCAGGATGTTTGAATACTCTATAAGAACTCATAAGCTAAATATTAAAATTATATTTAAACTTAGTATACCCATAAGAATAGCAGGATTAACATCTGATGTTAAAATCTGTTTTTAAATTGCTTGCAAGAATCAATCATTCAAGTTTTACTTCCTGCGAACCATGATTTGGCTTAAGTGAGTTTGTAGCTTTTGCTTCTCGATGACTAATATATATCGTTGAAATAAATATTATTAAGCCCCCAACCCAGGTCCAAGTGCCAGGAATTTCAGAAAAAATTATCCAGCCCAAAAGGGCTATAATTGGCAGCTTTATAAATTCAATTGGCTGAAGGCTGGTAATGTCAGCCATAGAGCAAGATTTAGTCCATAAAAAATGCGCAAGTGATCCAACAATTGCAATTCCCCAAAGGTATAACCAAGTTTCGAAACTTGGCCACTCCCAAACCACTAATGCAGGAATAAGAGTAATTGGAATAAGTATTATTACCATCCACGTGATAATTGCTTGAGGGGTTTCAGTAAGAGTAAGTTTTTTTACAATTAAGGCGTTAAGTGAGTGAGCTAAAGCTGCAATAATCGCAAGCATTATTCCAAATGAAAAACTGTTAACTCCAGGCTGAACAATGATGAGCATCCCAATAAAGCCGATGACAATTGCAACAATTCTTCGAACCTTGATAATTTCACCTAAAAAAATAGTCGCTCCGATCGTTATAAATATCGGCTGTGCAAAGCTAATTGCAGTCGCTTGAGCGAGTGGAATGAGAGTTAAACAAGTGAAACCAGCAAGCATTCCAATAGCACCAAAAAAACCTCTCACAAAAAACAACTTAGTATTATTCATTTTTATTGCGACTAGGCCAGTAGATTTTAATATTGGCAGCATTACAAAAAAAGCGAGTAGATTTCGAAAAAAAACAACTTCAAGAATATGAAGATTTTCAGAAGCCTTCCTAATGAAAATTATCATTATTGAGAATAAAACTATAGACATAATATTTAGTATTATTGCCTTAGTTTGGAAACTTTGTAATTTAAAAAATCGAATTATCCAGAGTTCGTTAGCTAGCTCTTTTATCAATTGATGAGATTCCTTGTTATAATAGTATTACAATAATAAAATTGTTAAATTGAGTTATGCTCTTAATCCAAAATCATAGAAATGAAGCATATATTCTACAATAAAAGGGGCGCTACTCATTCTAGTTTAGGTCAATTTGATAAGGCGATTAGCCAATATGAGAAAGCAATTTCATTAAAACCAAACTATGCAGAAGCTTATTATAATCTAGGTCACGCATATCACAAACTTGGTCAGCTCGATAAGGCAGTAAGAAGCTATAAAAAGGTGGTAGATATTAAGCCAGAGTATGCCGAGAACCACAGCAATAAAATTCTGAGTGTCATTTATTATTTTTCTAAAGGGCAAATTCCAGATGCACTCGATGTGCTTGAAGTGTTAATAAAGAGTAGTCCTAGGGACGCACTTCTCTTTAATATGATTGGGGGCTGCTATGCTTCACTTGGAGAGAGTGATAGGGCTATTCAAAATTATGAGAAAGCGCTTGCTCTAAAGCCAAACTATGCTATCCCCCAACACATGGTTAACTCCCTTACTGGTAATACAACTAAAGAACCCCCAAAAGAGTATATTAAGAACTTGTTTGATGATTATGCTGAAAGGTTTGATGAATCTTTAGTAGAAAAACTTCAATACAAGCTCCCCTTTATTATTAAAGAATTTATTATTGAGTTAAGTAATACGGCTTCTAAATTTAAAAAAGTAATTGATTTGGGGTGTGGAACTGGATTGGCAGGACCTAGTTTGATTGAGTTTAGCGATAACTTGACAGGAATAGACCTTTCTGAAAATATGATAAAAAAAGCAAAAAAGCTAGATATTTATGATAGTTTAATTGTAGGAGATATCGTTGAACAACTAGAATTATCAGAAGAAAAATATGACTTATTTGTTGCTCTAGATGTTTTTATATATATTGGCGATCTAACATCAATTTTTAATACAGTAAGGAAGTGTGGTAACAAAAACTCTTACTTTATCTTTTCAATCGAAACCCAAACAGATGAAGGTTATTCACTTTTAAAAAGCTCACGTTATGGACACTCCGATGATTATATTTTAGATGTTTCTTCTGACGGATTTAAATTTGTTGATTCTCAAAGTGTAGTTTTAAGGAAAGAAGGAAATAACTTGATAGATGGAAAGGTTTATATCTTAAAAGCCTCTTAAGGATTTTTAAGTACCAAGAAAATGCCTTTGGAGAGAGGGCGGGACACCCCCCTTTTGTATAACTAGCTAATTGGGGACACTTAGATAAATTTATAGTTTTATTAAATGAGAAAGGTAATTATGTCAATATAGTTCATAATGGTAATCTTATTTACAAATTATAAAGGTTAAATTAAATGATGTTTCATCCTCAAAAAGATATGTTTCATAATGATGCTCATCAAGCACTAAGAGCTCTATTTGTTGAAAAAAGAAAAAGAATAGGGTTGACTGAAGAAACTCTTGCAGCTAAGATGAATTGTGATATTTCTTTTATTAATGAAATTGAATCTGGTTCTGGACCAATAGCTTTTTTAGATATAGAGCGTTTATGTGACTCTTTAATTATTTCATTGACTGAGATGGAAGCTATATTCAAGTCAAATTCTTTTTTTCGTTAAAAATACACTCAAGGTCACGCAAAAGGACTTTTTGACTTCTTTTTTAGTTGAGTATTAGGCTGAAACCCTAATAGGAAGTGGGGCGAGAAACGGGGCTCGAACCCGCGACAACCGGAATCACAATCCGGGGCTCTACCAACTGAGCTATTCCCGCCATAATATCTAAAAGTGGTGCGCCCAATACGATTCGAACGTATGACCTACGGCTTAGAAGGCCGTTGCTCTATCCAGCTGAGCTATGGGCGCAATAACTTAGCTTTAATAAAGTTTAGGCTTGCACTTTAATTATAAATTTTGGTCGGAGTGAGAGGATTCGAACCTCTGACCACCTGGTCCCAAACCAGATACGCTACCAGACTGCGCCACACTCCGAAGGTGAGTAATTATACTGTGATAGGAATGTTAGTCAATGACTAATTTAAGCCATATTTCATGTATTTTATTTGAACTATTTATTTACTATTTAAAGTAGTTATTGTGAAGTTCAGTTTCCTTTTTATTTGCGTAGATAACTTTGATATTATCTTTATTAGCGATATTTTTTTTGATTAGCGCAGGATCGCTTACCTGGGATTCAATATCTGAACTTTCTTGAAACAATATTGATTGACCACCAGTCATTGCCAGATAGACTTGAGCAAGTATTTGCGCATCAAGTAAAGCTCCATGCCTGGTTCTAGCGCTTGTATCAACTCCAAAGCGCCTACACAATGCATCTAAATTATGCATAGTGCCTGGACGCTGCTCTTTAGATAACTCTAGTGTATCTATGATTTGACATATATCTTCTATTTTTTTGTTGATGCCATTTATTTTTAATTCATTGTCCAGAAAACCTAAATCAAATGGCGCGTTATGAATAACTAAAGTCGCCCCTTCAATAAAAGACAATAGGTCATTAGAAATTTGATCAAACTGCGGCTTATTTATCAAAAACTTATCTGTAATACCGTGAATATTGACAGAGTCTCCTACTGCCCGATTTGGTTGAATATATTTATGAAATTCGGTGCTCGTTATTTCTCTATTTACTATTTGTACAGCGCCAACTTCGATGATGCGATGACCCTCGTCTGGTCGAATTCCAGTAGTCTCAGTATCAAGCACAATAAGTCTTTCCATGTTAGGCATATTAAAGTAAAATTGCTTTATTTTATCATCTCATCAAAATAGGTTAACTAAGATTATGGCAAGAGTAACAGTAGAGGAATGTTTAGACAAGGTTGAGAATCGATTTGAATTGGTTTTGGTTGCTGCAAAGCGCGCTCATCAACTAAATTCTGGTGGATTTAGATCTACACTAGATGTTGGCAAAGATAAACCTACAGTGGTTGCATTGAGAGAAATTGAAGCGGGTTTAATTGATGCTTCGATTTTGACTGAAGAGTATGCAATGGAAGAAGAGCTTAATGCGCATGACAGAATTGTTCAAGAAGCTAAGATAAATGAGGTTTCAGCTGAGCTTTCCGATGTTAAGCTTGATGCAGAAGTAGAAAGTGATGATTTAGCAATAAAAGAAGAGGAAGACTAAATTTTTTTTCTTTAAAAAAAAATGACGCAATGCGTCATTTTTTTTTGTAAGATTCAAAATAAATACTCTAAAATTAATTGAGTGTTTTTCGTCATATAAATTTAATTGATTTTTTTTTGGTAATATAAATTTTTGATATATCAATCTACAAAAGGAGTGACATGACATATCCAATAATGCAAAGTGATAGAGAGCCACTAATTAATGCCAAGACTTATGAGTCTATGTACTCTCAATCAATGAGCAATCCAGATGAATTTTGGGCAGAGCAAGCTGAAATATTTGTTGACTGGGAAAAGAAGTGGGATAAAGTTTCTGACGTTGATTTTTCTAAAGGAAAGATTGCTTGGTTTGAAGGCGCAACTTTAAATGTCTCATATAACTGTTTAGATCGTCACTTGCCTGAGCGTGCTGACCAAGTGGCAATTATTTGGGAGGGCGATGACCCTAGCTCAAGTGAATCAATAACCTATAAAGACCTTCATAAAAGAGTTTGTAAATTTGCTAATGGCATGAAGGATTTGGGGGTTGTAAAAGGAGACCGCATATGCTTATATATGCCCATGATTGTTGAGGCAACTGTTGCTATGCTCGCATGCGCAAGACTTGGGGCAATCCATTCAGTTGTTTTTGGTGGTTTTTCACCCGATGCTCTTCGAGATAGAATTTTAGATAGTCAATGTAAATTGGTCATTACAGCTGATGAGGGTGTTCGTGGAGGTAAGTCGGTGCCTTTAAAAAATAATGTTGATATAGCGACAAAAGATTGCGACTGTGTTGATTCTATTATTGTAGTTAAAAGAACTGGCGGGGAGGTTAGTTGGAACGATCGGGATATTTGGTATCACGATTTAGTTGAAGATGCTGCAGATTACTTTCCATGTGAAATGTTCGATGCTGAAACTCCATTATTTATTCTCTATACCTCGGGCTCAACAGGAAAACCAAAAGGAGTTCTTCATACCTCTGGAGGCTACCTTCTTTATGCTGCAATGACCCATAAATATACTTTTGATTATCAAGAGGGAGATATCTATTGGTGCACTGCTGATGTGGGCTGGGTTACAGGGCATTCTTATATTGTCTATGGACCTCTTGCAAATGGTGGAACTACGTTAATGTTTGAAGGAATTCCTACTTACCCAGATGCGTCAAGATTTTGGCAAGTTATTGACAAGCACCAGGTTAATATTTTTTATACTGCCCCAACCGCAATAAGAGCTTTGATGGGAGCGGGAAATGAACTTGTTCAGAAGACCTCGAGATCTAGTTTAAAGATTTTAGGCACTGTTGGTGAGCCTATAAATCCTGAAGCATGGGAGTGGTATTACAACGTAGTTGGTGATTCAAGGTGTCCAGTTGTTGATACATGGTGGCAAACTGAAACTGGCGGACACATGATTACTCCGATGCCATTTGCAACGCCTTTAAAGCCCGGTTCAGCTTCAAAACCTTTTTTTGGTGTTGAGCCACAAGTACTTAGCGAGACGGGAGAGGTTTTAGAGGGTGAGGCTTCAGGCGTTTTGGTGCTCGCTCGCTCTTGGCCAGGACAAATGAGAACGCTTTATAACAACCATGAGCGCTTTATTGAGGCTTATTTCTCAACTTATCCTGGTAAATATTTTGCTGGAGATGGGGTTAAGCGAGATGCCGATGGTTATTATTGGATTACTGGAAGAGTAGATGACGTATTAAATATTTCGGGTCACCGTATGGGGACAGCAGAAATTGAGTCAGCACTAGTACTTCATAGTGCAGTAAGTGAGTCTGCAGTGGTCGGCATGCCACATGATATCAAAGGTCAAGGAATCTATGCCTATGTCTCTCTTATGACTGGTCTTGAAGGTACTGAGGCGCTTAAAAAAGAGTTAGTAGCTATAGTTAGAAAAGAAATTGGCCCAATTGCAACGGTAGATAAAATTCAATTTGCGCAGGGACTTCCAAAAACAAGGTCAGGCAAGATTATGAGGCGAATTTTAAGAAAAATAGCTGAGAATGATTATTCAAATTTAGGCGATACCTCTACTTTAGCTGAGCCTGGTGTGGTTGATGATTTGATTGCAAATAGAGTCCAGTAGTTATTTTCCTGCCAGTCTAGTAAATAATAAAAGATGAATGCATTCCTTTATTTTATTGTTCTCCTTGCATGGGGCTCTTCTTGGTTTGCTATTAGCTTTCAATTAGGTGATGTAGCTCCTCAGGTCTCAATAGTATGGCGTTTTTTATTTGCATCATTTATGCTTTTTATTTGGTGCTTTGCGCGAGGACTTAAGCTATCTTTTTCATGGCGAGACCACTTAAGCTGGATTATTTTAGGTTTTTTTCTTTTTTGTGTTAATTATATTTGCGCCTACTTTGGGACTTCCTATCTAACAACCGGCGTGGTCTGCCTTATTTTTTCAACTTTAACTCTCTTTACTGTCCTCAATGGCTTTATATTTTTTAAAATACCGGTTAGATTGCCAATATTAATTGGAGCAATAGTTGGTATAGTTGGCCTATCTATTATATTTTCAAATGAAATTAGTAGTACCGACTGGTCACTTGACTCAGTCATTGTAAAGGGGTTTTTATGGATGCTGCTTGCAACATTCTTTGCATCAATTGGAATGCTTTTTTCAGGACAAATGCAAGCTAGAAAAATTCCAATAATACAGAGCAATGCCTTTAGTATGCTTTATGGATCGCTTATTCTAACAACTTATATATTTTTTAGCGATATTAGCTTTAGTTTTGATGCAAGCTATAGCTATGTGATCTCTTTGCTCTATCTTTCACTAGTGGCCTCTGTAATTGGATTCGGTGTTTACCTAAAACTTGTTGGCAATATAGGGGCTGACAAGGCCTCCTATGTTAATATTTTTACGCCAACTATTGCTTTATTGCTTTCGACTTTATTTGAGAACTATCAATGGAGCTTGATAGGACTGGTCGGCGTTATTTTGATTATTATTGGAAATATAATAGTTCTTTATGCAAAGCCAGCAAAGCCTAGAGAAAAAATAGTGACTTAGAATTTAATAAAATTTATCGGTTACTTCTCCGATTTATTTTTATTATTCATTTCAGATTCAACTTTATCCATCATAGCGTTATGCTCTTCATCAGTCCAATCGTTTCCTTTGGTTTTAGTCTTTTCACTATCTAGGTTCGTATTTGTTATGCGTACTTTGAAGAGTGATGAACAAATCAGGCCTGCTTCAAATAATAGCCACATTGGAATTGCAATGAGAAATTGTGAAATAATATCTGGAGGTGTTAATATCATTCCGAGAACAAATGAACCAATAATAATATAAGCGCGATTTTTTTTTAGTCTCTCCGCTGTTGTCACTCCAAACATAATAAGAAGGATTGTCGCAATAGGAACCTCAAACGCAACTCCGAAAGCAAAAGAGACCTTAATAATAAAATCAAGATAGTATTGAATATCTGGAGCAAAGTCCACTGAAGAAGGCCCAACACTTGATAAGAAATCGAAGATAACAGGAAAAACAATATAGAAAGAAAAGAGCAGGCCTGTGTAAAAAAGAACCGTTGATGATACTACGAGAGGAAGGATTAATTTTTTTTCATGTCGATAGAGTGCTGGAGCAGCAAATATCCAAATTTGATAAAGTAAATATGGCATAGCTATATATACAGCAAGAATTAGTGACATTTTTAAGGGAGTTAAAAATGGAGAAATAACCCCAATTGCAATCAGATTTGAGCCTGGTATCGCTTGAACAATTGGATTGGCTATAAAGGTATATATCTCGTTTGCAAACGGAAACAGTATTAAGAAAAAAACTACTATTGCAATAACCGAGCGTAAGATTGAACTCCTAAGCTCTACAAGGTGTTGAACTATGGGCATTTTTTTAAGTTTTACCGATTTTTCAGACATTTTTGATTGTTTGGATTAACGATCTATTTCTTTTTTAGAGTCTTCTGAGTTGACTTTAACATCATCTAAAACCTCTGAAAGAGTTGACTTTTCATCTTCAAAAGAGAGTTGTTCTTTGAGTTCCTCGACCTTTATGTCTTCATCAATATCGTATTTAATTTTTGTAATAAATTTATTAAGTTTTCCAGCATAAATTCCAGCTTTACGAGCTAGCGAGGGCATTTTTTCTGGCCCAACAACAACAAGTATGATGATACCAATAATTGCAAATTCCCAAAAACCAAAATCAAACATGCTCTATATTAGGGTAAAAAAATTTATTTTTTTTTGTCAGGTTTTTCATCTGCCGCTTCAACTTGAGCTTCAATAGTATCGTCTTTTTCATTTTTTTCAGTTTCTTTCATAGAGGACTTGAATCCTTTGATTGCTCCTCCAATGTCACTACCAATATTTTTGAGTCGTTTGCCACCAAAAATAAGTAATACAATTGCTAGGATAATAATCAGTTCAGTCGGTGAAGGCATCATTTTCTACTCCATTGTTTAGTTTTTTATATTTAGTCATATTTATGACTCAATTTTTTTTAATAAATTTACCTCAATAATTAGTATTACTTAAATAACAATAGAGGAAAAGAAATTTAACTGTTAAAGGTTAACCTTTAACTAAAATATTTTATCACTATTTAATTAATTAATTTTCAAACTAACTATTAAATTCACAAATATTGATGACTTTATTGCTCTAGATGAACTAATGCATACAATATTTAGTAGATAATGGATGAACCTGTAACTACATTAGATGGAGTTAGATCACTGCAAATCATCCGTAATATAATACTGGAGAAAAAGAATGAACGTAAAACAGGCGCTTTTAGATCGTAAATCAACCAGGTCTTTTCTAGATAAAGAGGTCCCAATTGAGATTGTTAATGCAATTATAGATCAAGCTAAAACCGCGCCTTCTGGTGTCAATACCCAGCCTTGGAAAATAGCAGTAATTAGCGGTGACAGTAAAACAAAACTTTGTAATAAGCTGGAAGAGTCTTTTCGTTCTGGTAATAAAGGTACTATGGATTATAACTACTACCCTTCTGAATGGGATGGTGAGTATAAAGAGAGGAGAAAAGCTTGTGGATTATTAATGTACTCTACTTTAGAGATTAGTCGAGAGGATAAGCAAAAAAAAATTGACCAATGGGCGCTAAATTATCAAGCTTTTGGCGCGCCTGTTGTTCTACTTTTTTTTATAGATAGGTCATTAGAAAAGGGCTCTTTTATGGATTACGGCATGTTTTTACAATCCATTATGCTATCAGCAGTTGAGCATGGACTTGCAACATGCCCCCAGGCAGCTCTTGGTGAATATCCAGAAATTGTTAGGCAAGAGTACCCATTTTTTAAAGATAAAGACGTTCTGTGCGGAATGGCCTTAGGTTACGAAGATAAAACTAAAGTAATTAATAGCTATAGAACTCCTCGTGAGGATTTATCTCAGATAGTTCAGTACTACTCTTAAAAATATATATTTGGAAGGTCTTATTTAGCTTTAAGAAGTGCCTCTGCAATTTCAAGATCAAATTTAATTGTTTGAATGTGCAGTTCGGATTTTGACAGCGCGCTCTTTAACTCTTTTAAAGTATTCTTATTTTTTAAAAGCTCAGCATTACTTTTTTTAAGAGATGCAACACTTAGGTTGTATGCATCTTGAATTGAGCTTAGCTCTCCTTCAAGCACCTGAATCTTACTTAAAGAAAGGCTCAGTTTTTGTGAAGTTGTTTTGAGCTCATCAAGCGATAATATGAGTTGATTATTAAGGCCTTCAAGTTGCAACTGATTGCTTAAGATACTTGATTCATATTGCTCAATTTCATCTTTGTTATTGACAGTAATGATCTCAGGCTTTAAAGGCTCTATATTGAATTGTGAATAGTAATAACCAATAAAAAATATTGCAGTTATTGAAAGCAAGTAGAAGGCTATTTTTTGATTCATTTATATCTTCTATTTCATTAAGCTTAGGTGTGTAAGGTTTTTATAATCAATCTTGCATCCACTTGGCTGCCTCTTTGGCATAGTAGGTTAATACAGCATCTGCGCCAGCTCTTTTAAAGCAAAGAAGCGTCTCAAGTACGGTTGATTTTTCATCAATCCATTTATTTTGACTAGCAGCTTTAAGCATTGCATACTCCCCACTTACATGATAAGCGAAAGTTGGAACTCCAAAGGTTTGTTTTACCTTAGAGACTATATCAAGATAAGGTAGTCCTGGCTTAATCATAACCATGTCAGCACCTTCTAAAATATCAAGCTCAACTTCACGGATTGCTTCATCAGAATTTCCAGGATCCATCTGAAAAGTTTTTTTGTCCGATTTTCCGAGGTTTCCAGCAGATCCTACGGCATCTCTAAAAGGCCCATAAAAAGATGAAGCATATTTGGCAGAGTAAGCAAGTATATTTGTGTGAATATAGCCCTGCTCCTCAAGAGCATGGCGTATGGCTCCAATCCTGCCATCCATCATGTCAGAGGGGGCGACAATATCTGCACCTGCATGGGCATGAGATAAGGACTGTTTAATTAGAATATTAACTGTTTCGTCATTTAGGACATATCCATCACTATCAATAACGCCGTCTAGTCCATGACTTGTATATGGATCGAGCGCAACATCTGTAATAACTGCAAGTTCTGGAAAGTTTCTTTTAAGTTCTCTTACTGCCCTTTGAACAAGTCCATCAGGGTTGTAAGATTCTTCAGCTTCTAGTGTTTTCTTATCGGGAGAGATTACCGGAAATAAAGCAATTGCTTGAATTTTTAAATCAACAATTTCCTTGGCTTCGATTAATAATTGATCAATACTAAGTCTTTCAATTCCAGGCATTGAGTCAATTTTTTGTTTTTTGTTTTTACCCTCAATAATAAATAAGGGATAAATAAGGTCGCTTACAGTTAAAGTGTTTTCACGAATTAATGAACGATTAAATTCGTGTTTCCTCATTCTTCTTGGTCGATGAGTTAAAATGGACATTTTCTTTCCTCAAGTAACATTAACTAAATTATACAATAATGAAGCAATCATCCGAAACACTTACTAGTCTATCAAGCATTAACGAGGCATTTATTAAGCCTTTTCCTAATTCAACCAAAATTTATGTCAAAGGATCGCGTGAAGATATTAGGGTCCCAATGAGACAAATTAAACTAACTGATACGATTGGTTCCCTTGCTGAAAAAAATGATCCAATTCACGTTTATGATACTTCTGGCCCATATACAGACCCCAGTAAAACGATTAGCTATAGAGAAGGAATTGAGTCACTCCGCTCTAGTTGGATTGAAGAGCGCGATGATACTGAAGTTCTTGATGGTGTCAGCTCAAAATTTTCGAATGAAAGGTTAAATAATAAAAAACTTGACGAGCTTCGATTTGAGCATTTAAAAGCACCAAGAAAGGCAAAAAAAGGAAAAAATGTTACTCAGATGCACTACGCCAAGAAAGGCATCATTACTCCTGAAATGGAATACATTGCTATTAGAGAAAATTGTCTTTGGCAGGAGTATAAAGACCAAGTTGGGCAGCACAAAGGCGAAAGCTTTGGAGCTGCAACTCCTAAAATTATTACCCCTGAGTTTGTTAGAGATGAGGTTGCTAGGGGCCGTGCAATAATCCCTAACAATATTAATCATCCAGAAACTGAGCCTATGATTGTAGGTAGAAACTTCCTAGTAAAAATAAATGGAAATATTGGTAATTCAGCCTTAGGATCTTCAATTGATGAAGAGGTAGGAAAAATGGTTTGGGGGGTTCGATGGGGTGCAGACACTATCATGGATCTTTCTACTGGCAAAAATATACATGAAACCCGTGAGTGGATTATCCGTAATTCGCCTGTACCTGTTGGAACTGTTCCTATCTACCAAGCTCTTGAAAAAGTTAAGGGAGTTGCTGAAGATTTAACTTGGGAGGTTTTTAGAGATACTCTAATTGAGCAAGCAGAACAAGGCGTCGACTACTTTACTATTCATGCAGGCGTTCGACTTAAATATGTTCCGTTGACTATGAATAGAGTTACAGGGATAGTATCAAGAGGTGGCTCAATTATGGCCAAATGGTGTCTTGCTCATCATACTGAGAGTTTTCTTTATACGCACTTTGAAGATATTTGTGAAATCATGAAGGCGTACGACGTGACTTTCTCTTTAGGCGATGGCTTAAGACCTGGCTCGATTGCAGATGCCAATGATGCTGCGCAGTTTGGTGAACTTGAGACATTAGGTGAATTAACAAAAATAGCTTGGAAGCACGACGTCCAAACCTTTATTGAAGGCCCTGGCCATGTTCCAATGCATATGATTAAAGACAACATGGAAAAACAACTTGAAGAGTGCGGAGAGGCCCCTTTTTATACATTAGGTCCACTTACAACTGATATAGCTCCTGGTTATGATCATATTACCTCAGCTATTGGAGCTGCTCAAATAGGTTGGTATGGCTGTGCAATGCTTTGTTATGTGACTCCTAAAGAGCACTTGGGACTACCGAATCAAGATGATGTTAAGACGGGAATTATTACTTATAAAATTGCAGCGCATGCTGCTGACCTGGCTAAGGGTCATCCTGGAGCTCAAATCAGAGACAATGCACTTTCAAAAGCTCGCTTTGAGTTTAGGTGGGAAGATCAATTTAACCTTGGCCTGGATCCTGATACTGCTCGAAGTTTTCATGATGAAACTCTTCCAAAACAAGCTGCAAAAACGGCGCACTTTTGTTCTATGTGCGGGCCTAAGTTTTGTTCCATGAAGATTTCTCAAGACATCAAGGGATTAGACGCCAAAGAAGTTAAAAAAATTCAGGAAATTCAAATTGAAATGGATAAAAAATCTGAAGAGTTTTTAGATAATGACAGTGAAATCTATTTGAAAGAAGGCGCCTAAAGAGTTAATTTTAAATATCTTCAATGTGCGGTGCAATTGCTTCAAATACTTTGACTACTGCGCCGCGATTATTATCAAAAGTAGTTCTCGCTTTCTGCCCAATTAGTTTTCTCTTTTCTTCATCTAGAAGTAGCTCAGAAATAGTTTTCATTAGCTCATTAGCGTTTTTAATCTTTATAGCAGAGCCATCTTCTAAAAGCTTCTTCGAAATTTCTTCAAAGTTAAATAGGCTTGGGCCAAAAATAATGGGCTTAGATAGCGATGCTGCTTCTAGCATATTTTGTCCGCCATTATTTGAAAGGCTTCCGCCTATAAAGGCTATATCACTGATGCTATAGTAAGACATCATTTCTCCCATACTATCTCCAATCAGTATGTCTGTATCTGCTTTACATTGATCGCCCAATGATCTTCTTTTAACGTTGAGACCATTTTCATTAGCTATATTAAAAACCTCATTAAATCTTTCTGGGTGCCTCGGAACGATTAAAAGAAGTGCGTTAAATTTGCTTTTAAGGGCAAGATAGCTTTTAATTATTTGTAATTCTTCACCTTCCCTTGTGCTTGCAAAAACAACAATATTTCGATTTCCTGTGATATTTTTTAATGTTTGAATAGTTTCTAGATTGTTGGGCTCATTAGAATCAAACTTTAAACTTCCAGTAATAATAATGTTTTCATTGCTAGCGCCAAGTGAGACGAAGCGTTTTGATGAGCTTTCATTTTGAGAACATATTAAGCTCAAGCCATTTAGAGAAGAGCCAACCAGTTTAGGTGAGAATTTATTATATTTTTTGAAAGACCTATCTGATAATCTGGCATTGACGAGAATGACTGGAATATTTTTATTTTTAAGTTTAGTGATTAAATTTGGCCAAATTTCGGTTTCTAAAAGGATGCAAATAACCGGTTTAATTTTTTTTACAAATGAATTGATTACGAAGGGAATATCAAAAGGGAAAAAACAATGAATGACTCGTTGTTTATAGTAAGTTTCAACGGCTTCAGAGCCCGTAATAGTTGTCGTTGTGATAACAATTTGGTGGAGAGGAAATTTAATGAATATCTTGTCAATTAAAGGCTTGGCCGCATTAAATTCTCCAACAGATACACAATGAAACCAAATTACCTTACCTGAGGTTTTGGACACATAGCCTAGTTGATTTTTTAGCTTACGCTTCCAAGATGAGCTTGAAGTGTCTTTTAATAGAATCCTTAAAAGAGCAAATGGCAAGCTTAAAATCATTAAAGATGTGTACATAAATCTATTCATTTAACTGCTTAGTTATATTTTGTTTAATTGAACTTTTATTTATCATAAATAACAGCAAGCTAAAGTTGATGATTAAATAATTTAACTTGAATACTATTGCTTATCTTGAAGAGGGCTTTTGATAAGAAAAAAGGTATAATAATTGATTGATATTATAGCTTTATCATTTAACTTCTATTGCATCTATTTTGTTGTAGATTGATCCATTTTTTTGGTCTTAGCTATTAATTTAATTATTAACCATAAAAATTATGAGATTTGTTGATTCTGCAAGTGTGATGGTCGAAGCTGGAAAGGGTGGTAGAGGCTGCCTTAGCTTTCGCCGTGAAAAATATATTCCAGATGGCGGTCCAGATGGCGGCGATGGCGGTGATGGTGGTAGTATTTTTTTCCGTGGTCAAGAGGGACTTAATACATTAAGTGAGTTTCGTTATAACCGTTTATATAGAGCTAAAAATGGCCTACCTGGAGAAGGAAGTGATCGAAGAGGGAAGTCAGCTATTGATATGTATGTTGAAGTCCCACTTGGAACTAAAATAATTGACCTATCAACGGATGAAGTAATCGGCGAAATTACACTTCATAAGCAAGATCTTTTGGTTGCAAAAGGAGGCTTTCATGGGCTAGGAAATGCTCGTTTTAAATCTTCAATTAATCGAGCTCCAAGGCAAACTTCACCAGGAACGCCTGGAGAGGTTAGAGAGATTGGGTTAGAACTCAATGTAATGGCAGATGTTGGACTTTTGGGTATGCCAAATGCTGGAAAATCGAGCTTAATCAGGCAAATTTCTGGGGCACGACCAAAGGTAGCTGACTATCCTTTTACAACCATCCACCCAAATCTTTGAGTTGTAAAGGCTGGTAATTATCCCTTTGTAATGGCTGATATA
>OOGS01000038.1_pt1 | contig 16874 bp, 21 predicted proteins | sample 1670591 | NCBI WGS metagenome assembly OOGS01 (sample SAMEA98167168, study PRJEB22522) | marine metagenome | biome: marine biome; feature: marine water body; material: seawater | place: Arctic Ocean | collected 05-Oct-2015 | depth 29 m | reverse complement strand
GTCTATGATGTTGCTAAGGTTTCCCCTTTATCAATAGCGGTTCAATTAAGCAAGCGTTTTAAAAATCAAATTTATCTTAAGCGAGAGGATGATCAAATTATTCATTCTTTTAAATTAAGAGGTGCCTATCAAAAAATGAGTACGATGAGCGACAGTCAAAAAAGTAAAGGTGTGATTGCATCATCTGCTGGAAATCATGCTCAAGGTGTTGCTCTTGGAGCTAGCAAACTAAATATAAAGGCAACTATTGTTATGCCAACGAGCACGCCTAATATAAAAGTTCAAGCGGTTAGAGATTTGGGTGCTAAAGTTATTCTTCATGGAGATGTCTATGATGACGCTTTTATTCATGCCAAAAAGTTAGTGTCTGAGCAAGATTTATGCTTCATTAGTCCCTACGACGATTTTGATGTTATTGCAGGTCAAGCAACTGTTGCCAAAGAAATTTTAGCTCAGCTTGATCAAATAGACTTTGTTTTTGCTCCTGTTGGTGGTGGAGGGCTTATCTCAGGCATTGCTAGCTATATTAATCATTATGCGCCTCATATTAAGGTTATTGGTGTGGAGCCTGTAGACTCACCTACTCTTTTTAAAGCATTGGAAGCGAATGAACGAGTTGTGCTTGATGATGTTGGGCGGTTTGCAGATGGTGTTGCAGTTAAACAAATTGGAGAGCTTCCATTTGAAATTGCAAAAAAGTGTGTTGACGACGTCATTTTAGTAAGTAATGATGAAATGTGTGCGGCCATTAAGGATATCTATGAGGATGTTCGTTCAGTTTCAGAGCCTGCTGGAGCGCTTGCAACTGCAGGCGTAAAAAAATATATCTTAGAGCATAATCTCAAAAATAAAAATATTGTTACAATTGTATCTGGTGCTAATGTCAACTTTGATAGACTTCGGTATATTGCTGAAAGAGCAGACCTAGGAGAGCTCAATGAGGCTATAGTTGCAGTTACAATCCCAGAAGAGCCTGGAAGTTTTTTGAAATTCTGTGAGCTATTGGACAATAGTGCAGTGACTGAGTTTAATTATCGATATTCTGCAAAGAAAGATGCGCATATTTTTGTAGGCGTGAAATTGACTGATGGCGAATCTGAAAAGCAAGCGCTCATTAAAAGACTTGGAGATTCTTTTGAGGTTATTGATATGAGTGACAACTCGTTGGCAAAGACCCATATTCGATATATGGTAGGTGGCCATGCCAACGCAGAGAATGAAGTTATATATAGATTTGAATTTCCAGAGCGTCCTGGCGCGCTTTTAAATTTTCTTAAAAAAGTTAAGACAAAATGGAATATATCACTTTTTCATTATCGTAATCATGGTGCAGACTTTGGGAGGGTTTTAATCGGGCTTCAGGTCGAGGACGTAAAGGAGCTGGAAGCTAGGTTTGATGAGTTGGGTTATTTCTATAGAAACGAAACCGATAATAAAGCCTATCAGTATTTCTTATAGCAAACTTAGTTATGATGATATTGATTCTATTGTCTTTATAGAACATCAAAATTCTCAGAACCCTTGGTCCAAAAATCAGCTTGTTGAGAGCATTCTAAACCCAACTAATTTATGCTACTCGATGAGTATTGATAATCAAATTCTTGGGTTTTTGATGGCTATGCCAGCTGATGATTCTGCTGATATTCTAAATATAAGTATTAGTAAGGAATACCAAAGAAAAGGATATGGCAAAAAACTGTTGAATTGCCTTATTGAAGAGCTTAAAAATAGAAAGATTAAAGTGCTTATATTAGAAGTACGAGAGAGCAACCAGTCCGCTATTTCTTTTTACTTGAAATATGGATTTGAGAAGATTTCGCTCAGAAAAAATTACTATATGATTAACTCAAAACACCCTAATCAGAAAGAAGACGGTATAATAATGCGTCTTAAATTCTAAACAAAAAAATCTTAATGACCTATAAAAATATCACAGTTCCAACTACTGGAGAGCCAATCACAATAAAGAATAACGTGCTAGTTGTTCCTAATAAACCAATCGTTACCTATATAGAGGGTGACGGTATTGGCGTTGACATAACTCCTGTAATGCTAGATGTCGTTAATGCGGTAGTAAAAAAAGCATATAACGGTGAAAGGGAAATACAGTGGATGGAGGTTTTTGCAGGTGAAAAAGCCGATGGTATCTATGGCGAGTACTTGCCAGATGAGACAGTGGACGCAATCAAAGAATTTGTGGTTAATATTAAAGGTCCATTGACTACCCCGGTAGGCGGCGGCATGAGGTCGCTTAATGTTGCTATCAGGCAGATTTTAGATCTCTATATTTGTCTTCGTCCTGTTCAGTATTTTGAAGGGACACCTTCACCAGTAAAGGCGCCAGAAAAGATTGATATGGTTATCTTTAGAGAAAATTCTGAGGACATCTATGCGGGTATTGAATTTCCTCAAGGCTCTAAGGAAGTAAAAAAGGTTATAGAGTTCCTCCAAAAAGAAATGGGCGCAACCAAAATTCGTTTTCCTGAGACTTCTGGTATTGGTATTAAGCCGGTTTCAATAGAAGGCACCTCAAGGCTTGTGAGAGCTGCTATTCAGTACGCGATTGATAATGATAAGCCTTCTGTGACAATTGTTCATAAAGGCAACATAATGAAGTTTACAGAAGGGCTTTTTAGGGATTGCGCATACCAGTTAGCTAAGGATGAGTTTGGCGCAAAAGAAATTGACGGGGGTCCATGGTGTAGTTTTACTAATCCAAATACGGGTAAAGAAATTATTATTAAAGACTCTATTGCTGACGCGTTCCTCCAGCAAATTCTTTTAAGGCCCGATGAGTATTCAGTTATTGCAACGTTAAATCTTAATGGAGACTATATATCTGATGCTTTAGCGGCACAAGTAGGGGGCATTGGTATAGCGCCTGGAGCGAACCTTTCTGATGATATTTCTGTATTTGAAGCAACACATGGAACTGCGCCTAAATATGCGGGCCAAGATAAAGTTAATCCTGGCTCTTTAATTCTGTCTGCTGAGATGATGCTTAGGCATATGGGTTGGACAGAAGCAGCTGATTTAATTCTTCATGCAATGTCAATAACAATTCAAAAGAGAACCGTTACATATGACTTAGAGAGACTTATAGATGGAGCTACCTTACTATCTTGCTCTGAGTTTGGAGAAGCTCTAAAGGAGTCACTAAAATAAGTTTAAAAATAAATAGCCCAGTTGTGGCTATAAAAGCAAAGATTTGATTGACTCAAAATTCATAGCTCGTTATAATCTCACGCTATTCCCTGATAGCTCAGTTGGTAGAGCAACGGACTGTTAATCCGTGTGTCCCTGGTTCGAGCCCAGGTCGGGGAGCCAATTTATATGACTAAGACATCTTCGGATGTCTTTTTTGTTTCTATAATTCAAAACAATGATTACTTATAAAAAACTCACCAAGATAGCCTCAAGATTTATTAGTAAGGCAACAGTATTGAAATATGGATTTAATTTATCTCCAATGTATCGGAGAACTTCTGCTAAGGTTGTTTATATCTCAGAAGATTTTCTAAAGATAAAAATAAAGCTACCTTTTAGTTATAAAAATGCCAACTATGTAAATACTATATTTGATGGGAGTATGTTCTCCGCCGTTGATCCATTTCCAATGACTCAGTTAATGAATCTTATTGGAGACGATTATGTAGTTTGGGACAAGGCCGCTGAAATTTTCTTTAGGAGGCCTGCAAAAGAAGATCTTTATGCTGAGTTTATATATACTGAAGAAGAGCTTGTAGACATTAAACAGAAAGCGGACGAGCAAGATGAATTTGAAATAATTAAAACCACAAAATTAACAAATAAAGATAAAAGTATTGTTTACTGTGAAGTTCGAAAAAGAGTGTACATTGCAAACAAAGCTTTTTTTAAAGAAAAACAACAAATACGAAAAAATAAAAAAAACAAATAAGCACGAATCTTCTATATATTACGAAGCTTTATAATTATTAAAATTTTTGAATAGGGAGAGTTATTACAATGAAACATGAAATTGTTATTGTTGCAGCTACAAGAACTGCTTTAGGCTCATTTGGAGGGTCACTCTCTTCTATTCCTGCTCATAAATTAGGCGCCGAAGTAATTGCATCGTTATTACAAAAGACGGGCGTAAATAATGATCAAGTTGATGAAGTTATCTTGGGACAAGTTTTAACGGCTGGAAGTGGTCAAAATCCAGCCAGACAGGCGGCAATTGCTGCTGGCCTTCCTAGTACTACTCCTTCGATGACAATAAATAAAGTTTGTGGCAGTGGCCTAAAAGCAGTTCAATTGGCTTTCCAGGCTGTGGCTTGTGGTGATGCAGAAATAGTTATTGCAGGCGGCCAAGAAAATATGAGCCTTTCTGGGCATGTCCTTCCAAAATCAAGAGAAGGGAAAAAGATGGGGGCATGGGAGATGGTTGATACTATGGTGGTTGATGGCTTGTGGTGTGCATTCAATGATTACCATATGGGAGTAACCGCCGAAAATATTGCAACTAAGTTTGATTTCTCTAGGGAGGCTCAAGACCAGTTTGCACTCCAGTCTCAACACAAGACTGAGAATGCTCAAAAATCTGACTTATTTAGGGATGAAATTACGCCCATATCTATTCCGCAGCGAAGAGGCGATGATGTTGTCTTTGATACTGACGAGTATCCACGTCATGGCGCCACTGAGGATTCACTTGCTAAGTTAAGACCAGTATTTAAAAAGGATGGAACGATAACCGCTGGTAACGCGTCTGGCATTAATGATGGCGCAGCAGCTGTGATGGTTATGAGTGCCTCTAAGGCAAGGCAGCTAGGACTTAAGCCTATGGTAAGGATTGTTTCCTATGCAAGTGCTGGAGTTGATCCAGCTATCATGGGTACTGGACCAATACCTGCAAGCACGAAGTGCCTTGAAAAGGCTGGATGGAAGGTCTCTGAACTTGATCGAATTGAAGCGAATGAGGCATTTGCATCCCAGGCGATGTCTGTTAACAATTCACTGGGGCTTGATCAATCTAAAGTTAATGTAACAGGGGGAGCTATAGCTCTGGGACACCCAATAGGGGCCTCTGGGGCAAGGATTTTAGTAACCCTTCTTCATGGCATGGAGCGTGATAAAGCTGATAAAGGGCTTGCTACCTTGTGTATTGGTGGTGGGATGGGTATTGCTATGGCAGTAGAAAGAATCAAGTAGACTTATGAAAAAATACCTAATAATTTTTTGGCTTATAGTTGGAAATTTTTTAATTATAGGGACAAGTTATTCTTACACAGCCATTGGCTATATGAAGTGTGAAATCGTCAATAATTTTGTAGAAAATGAAAGCGCTGATGTTAAAAATATGATTGTTTTTTGGTTTAGTGGCTACTACACTGGAAGAAATTACGAGACCTCAAGTTACCCCTTAAAGCCAGATCCTGAGCTCATCTATATAGCAACAGTAAATTATTGCAATAAAAATCCATTAAAGGACACAGTCGATCTGGCTGATTACCTATACTCAAGCTTAATGTAGATTTTAAGTGAGACCTTTAATAGTATTTATAAGCTCTAAGTTGACCTTTCTTGGCCCGGTATCGTTTCTATTTTCGTGACGTCGTGCGCCAGGCAGTCGAGTTCCATCGATATTGTTGTATTGTTTCAGAAATTGCTCTGTTTGTTCTGAGGTATCCTTTCCAGATAGAATTGAAGGTGACATAGCAAGAATAAATTGACCTCCTTGAGCCGGGCCTCCGTCACCATTATCGCGCTCTTTAGTTTCATAAGAAAATGTTTCACCGACAAGGGGTCCAGACAAAAGTTCAACCATAAGCGCGATGACTGAGCCTTTATGTCCACCAAATGGAAGCAATACTCCTTTGTCAATTTCTGATGCGTCGGTTGTTAGTTCTCCAGATGCAGAAAGACCGGTGCCAAGTGGGACTGAGTGGCCATCACGAGCTGCAATTTGAATTTCGCCTTTTGCCATGGACGCAGTCGCCATATCAAAAACAATTGGATTGTTGCCAGGGCGAGGCCATGAGAATGCTATTGGATTAGTTCCAAATAGTGCTGTAGCTCCGCCTGAGGGTGCTACACCAGGCATATATGAAACAGAAGTGAGTCCAACCAGGCCTTGTTCACTGATCTGCTCAACCTCAGGCCAAAGGGCGGCAAAATGATGACAGCGCTGAATTGCTAAGCCAGCAATTCCAAATTTCTGAGCAGCTTCAATCAGTTTTTTGATACCATATTGATGGGCTAATGGTGCAAACCCATTTTTGGCATCGCATCTTAATATTACTGGAGTAACTTCCTCAATTTCTGGCTTTGCAGAGCCATCAACTTTTTTACTCTGGAGAGCTTTGATGTATCCTGGGATTCGAAAAAGACCATGAGAAATTGAGCCATCTCGCTCAGCATTGGTAACTGTTTTCGCAACTGCATCTGCATTCTCTTCATTGGCTCCATGATTAATAAGAGCAGCTTTAGCTAAGCTGAAGATTTCATCAAGGTTAACATCAATTGTTTTAGAAGTCATAAAATATATTCCTTATGAGTAGATTAATATAAATGTCCTATTATCATAGGAAATTAATCGTAAATTAGAAAAAAAATGATAACATATTAACATTCTATTCTCTAAATTTTTAATTGAAAACAACAAAGGTAAAGCTATGGTAAAAATTCATTGGTTGGGTACAGGTTTATCTGCAATTCCAGGTCTTAAATCTCTTATTGATAAAGGACATTCTGTGGTTGTTTATAATCGAACGGTCGAAAAAGCAGCTGAAGCATTATCAGATATTAAGGGTGATTATCAAATTATTGAATTTTCACTTAAAGCTATTAAAGCACATGCTAAAGCTGGGGACGTTATCGTTTCAATGCTTCCTGGTAATTTTCATGTACCGGTTGCAGAGCTAAGCCTTTCAATTGGTGCCCACTTTGTTTCAAGCTCCTATATTTCAGATGAGATGAAAAATCTTCATGAGTCTGCACTCGATAAGAACCTCTGTTTAGTTAATGAGGTTGGTCTAGACCCTGGAATTGATCATAGCATGTCTCATGCACTCGTTGAAGATTATAAAAATTCAAAGGGTTTTTCTTTAGAAAATCAACATTCTTTTATAAGTTATTGTGGCGGTCTTAGTGATATTCCAAACGACTTTTGCTATAAATTTAGTTGGTCCCCATTGGGCGTTTTAAAAGCTTTAATGTCGACCTCTGTCAGTATACGTGAAGGCCAAACTTATACTGTTTATAAGCCATGGAAGTCCGTTGAGCTATATCCACTTCCGATGCCCTGGGGAGAAGACGAGTTTGAAGTCTATCCTAACCGCGACTCTCTGCCGTTTATTGAGCAATATCAGATGAATGAAGGGTTAAAGATTGATCAATTCGTTAGAGGAACCCTAAGATATAAGGGCTGGAAATCTGCCTGGACTGACATTTTTTCTGAGGTTGACTCACTTGAACCACATGTTGCTGAAGAGCGCTTAAAGATTATTAGTGATGATTTATGGCAGAAATATTCTTATAAGGAGGGAGAAGTTGATCGAGTCATTCTTACTGTTGAATTAAAGGTTAAAAAGGACTCTAAAATTGTTTGGCATAAACAGTTTTTATTAGATACTCTTGGCAATGCTAAAGGAAGCGCGATGGCGCAATTAGTTTCTTGCTCGGTCGCTTTGGCGGTTGAAGCTGTTATGAATCAAGAAATACCTTCAGGGGTTAGTGCGGCACCTCACCAAAGTGAGTTAGTTAATCGCTGGCTTAAACAGGCTGAAGACATAAGTGATAACTTTGCTTTAATAGACCATTTGAGTTGAGAGATTCACTAAATTAGCATGAGTGTTAATAAGGCGATTTTTGATCACGAAACCCGAGGTTGGGTTGATTTAATACCTCGAAGGGTTGCTAAACAAAATTTATCATCTGATCTAAAAACAAAATGGCTGGTTGTAGGTGCTGGATTTACTGGTCTTTCTTGCGCCAGGAGGTTGGCAGAACTTAACCCTCAAGACAAAGTTGTTATTGTCGATGCTAGAGAGATTGGGCAGAATGCCTCTGGCAGAAATTCAGGTTATGCAGTGGCACACAGTCACTTTTCTGGGTTATTTAAAGAATCTCAATTAAGTCAGTATGAGAGGGTTGATCGAATTAACCAGGCAGGACTTAACTCTCTTCGATCTTTGATTGTTGATAATAATATTGATTGTGACTTTAGTGATTCAGGCATCTATCATACTGCAGCAGATAACAACTCATCTAAAGAGTGTGATCATTTTATTGATTATCTTGCAAAGCGAAAAATAAACCACACACCATTATCTCGAGTTCAGTTAGAGGAGCATCTCGGCACAAAATGGTATAAAAAGGGCGTTAAAGTAGAAAATGGTGCTTTAGTTCAGCCTGCTAAATTAGTATTTGCACTAGCTGATAAACTACCAAAAAATGTGACGCTTTATGAAAATACACCAGTTTTAAAGATGTCAAAGGGAAGGGTTAATGTTTTAGTTGTTCCGAATGCAACAATTACTGCTGAAAAAGTCATAATGGCTTGTAATTATGAGTCTTTGGCTCATGGTCAGCCAAAACAAAGAGCGGTTGGAGTAACACTTTCTGGAAGTATAACGCGCGTTCTAAGTAAGGATGAGTTGGTAAGTCTTGGTAGCCAGCCTTTATGGGGAGTTTTGTCACTTCATAGTGGGGGAGCAACGGTGAGGCTTACTAGTGATGGTAGAATATCCATTAGGAATACTGCTGAATACAATAATCAAACTTTATTAACTGATTATCAGTTACTTAAAAGACAGCAGATTCACCGCCAGGCTTTTGACAATAGATTTCCTCAGTTAGTCCACGTTCCTTTTGAGCATTTATATTCAGGTGTTGAAGGAGTTAGCGCCAATAAAACCAATATATTTGAGAAACTTTCAGATAATCTTTTTTATGCTGGATGTTATAACGGTTCTGGCATCACCAAAGGAACTGCTTTTGGAATGAGTATGGCTGAGTTTGCTTGTGACCAGAAATCAGAATTGCTTACAGATTGTCTTGAAACTGCAAAAGCTAGCTGGCTTCCCCCAAAACCTTTTTTAGATATTGGGGCATGGTATACAACCAAACAGCGTTTTAAAGGTGTTGGAAAAGATAGGTAGTGCTTAATATTGATTTGTAGTCATAGCAAATGACTTGCAGTCGCGCCTAATTCAATCAAACTCCCCTTGATGCTTGAAAAAGACTCTTCGTAATGACTAATAGGGTTAATGGGTAAAGAGCTCTCGTCGCCGCTAATTAGGCTTTCACTAATTGCTTTACCAAAATAAGTTCCTGGGCCAATTCCTCTTCCTGAATAACCAAAAACTGAATAAGCATTATTACCAAGTTTTAGAATTTTTGGTATATGATCAGCTGTCATAGCAATACGCCCATGCCAGCTATATTCAATAGGAATATTATTGAGTTGAGGGAATAGTGCTTTAATCTTTCTTTTTGCCCAAGAAGTATGAATCTTTGAAGCGTTATGAGAGAGATTTCCAATTCCACCAATAATTAAGCGATTGTCATTATCAAGTCTAAAAGATGACATAACGCTTGCAGTATCCCAGCAGCCTTCACCATTAGGCAATATCGTCTGAATTTCATTTGAAGATAGCGCTTTGGTTGCCACTTGAAAATACTTCACAGAGGTGTATTTAGAAGGACTAAGGCCCCCAATTGGAGTTTGATAGGCATTGGTCGCAATCAAAAGCATTTTTGCCTTAATGGAGCCCTTAGGAGTTCTCACTAACCAGCCCTTATTGAATGGTTGAATAGAGGTTGCTAATGTTGACTCATAGATGTTAGCGCTTAATGATTTTGCGACTCTGGCAAGACCTTGACAATAACCGAGCGGGTTAATAGTGCCAGCATGCTTATTGTAAAGTGAGCCAAAAAAATTTGAAGATCCAATTCTTTGTTGAGTTTGGTGTTTATCAAGTAGCTCTAATTCAGCACCGCGTTCTGATAGTTGTTTAAAGCGTAATTGAAGATCGCTTAAGCCTTTCTGGGAGTGCGCGCAATGCAGCGTCCCCATTCTATTTGAATGGCACTTAATGTCATATTGTTTAATAGTATCAAATACTAAGTCAGGCGCTGAAGCGAGCGCCTCATTAAGTTTTGATCCAGCATTTACCCCAATCAAACCCTCAACTTTTTCAGGTGGCATCCATAACCCTGCATTCACTAAGCCAACGTTTCTGCCTGACCCTCCGTAACCCACTTTGTGATCAATTAGAGTTGTAGATAATCCATTCTTTGCAGCAGTTAGGGCAGCTGAGCAGCCAGTATAGCCACCACCAATAATGACAAGATCGGTTGTGATTTCTTCTTTAAGGCCATCAAGAAAGATAGCCTCTACAGAGGTTTCTTGCCAAAGATTATTAAGAGTAATTTTCTGAGACATAAGGCATCATGTTAAATTTTAATGTTAACGCTTGATAGTTGTAAATGGTGAATATTTTAATATCACCATAAGTAAGTCACAATTTTGATCAAAAAAAAAGACACCCGAAGGTGTCTTCCTATTTTAATATTAATAATTATGGAAGAAGTGTAGCGCCCGTTTCCATTCGGATTACTTGCCCATCCTTTATTTGCATAAAGGCTAGGACTGATTCTTTAGTTCCATCAGGAAAGCTCATTACGCCATGGGTAACCATAGCCTCATCATTTTCATAAAGGCAGCGTGAATCGTGCGTTACAAAATCATCACTATTCATCATAAATGTAAACATCTCCATGGCTTCTTCTTTATTTTTTTTTGAGTTATCCTGATGCATGATAAATTGAAAATCTTCATGCATAGTGGCTGCATAAGCATCCATATCTTTTGCTTCTTGTGCTGCTTCTTGTGTTTTAAATATTGACATATTGTCTCCTTAGATTAATTATTGGTTATCCCGAAAAGAAGTAAATTAATACTGCTACTAAAGGTATTAGAGGTCGTATAGCGTTTTTAACTTCATGGTCAGCACTATCAAAAGTTGGCCATACTTTCAAAAATTGACCCATATTGTAAATAAATGCAAAAAGTGTAAAAAGTCCTATTCCAGCCACCACTTCTTTTCCAGAACTAAAACCTGCAATTTGAAGCATCGGAAGCGTTGCAATAAGCATTAAAACAAATCCAAACATTAAAAACCCAGCAGGTTTAAACGCTGCAGCAGCTTGAGGAGAGTCCATTCGCAGTGTCGCCGCAAATTTGGATGAATTAAACGTAAGCTGAATTGCAAAAAAGCCACCAAAAAGTATTAAAAAAGCATGACACAAAACTTGAATATCCATAGTATCTCCCTAAGTTAATTAAATTTTCGACTCATATCGATCTAAATTATTATACTGATTTCTGTTTGCTATTAATGTTGCGAGATATTTTTTTTAGATTACTATAAATTAAGATGCAAGGAAATAAATAAGTGTCACTAAAAAAACTACTAAAGGCCTAAAAGTATTCTTTTTATAATATTCTCTGCCATCAGGGGTTTGAAATATTTTTAAATATTGGCCCATATTCCAAATAAACGTAATAGCCGTATAAATTCCAATTACAGCAATTAATTCTCTTGCAGATCCAAAGCCTCCAATTTGAAGCATTGGAAGTGTTACAACTAACATTAAAACCATTGCAAGCAATAAAAATCCTAATGGCTTTAGAGAACCTTGAGCTTGTTTTGAGTAAATTCGAAGACTTTTTTGCGCAAATAGTTTTGTATTAAATATAAGCTGAATTGCAAAAAAAATACCAAATAATATTAAAAAAAATTGACATAAAATTTGAATTTCCATAGAGCACTTGAGTTGTTAAATTTTCAATTAATTTATAAACGAAGAAGTATACTTGGGTTTTTTCTAATTTTATGTAATATGGATATATCTAAAATACAAAACCAGCTTGAAAAGTTTGCAATTGAAAGGGACTGGAGACAATTTCATACCCCTAAAAACTTAGCAATGGCGCTGAGCGTTGAGGCATCGGAATTGGTTGAAATATTTCAGTGGCTTAAACCCGAAGAGTCTAATTCGCCTGATCAAAAACAGATAGAATCAATAAATGATGAAGTTGCTGATATTGCAATGTATCTGCTTCGTTTTTGTAGTGTTCTTGAAATTGATTTAGAGAGTGCAATAAAAAGTAAATTAGAGAGAAATTCGGAAAAATATCCTATTAACTTATCAAAGGGTAACTCTCAGAAATATAATAAAAGGTAAGGCTAGTTATATCTCAATCTTGTGACATTCGTATGGTTTGCCAGTTGAAGGCTGAAGATTAATGTAATCATCAGATAGAACAACAATTTCTTCAGATCTTTTATCATTAAGAGTAAATTGCTCTTCCATATTAAAGTAACTGTCAAGCCAAGGATGGTTTCTATTAATAACCTTAATAGAGTCAATCATACTTACTAAACTTTGCCCTTCAATTTCCCAAATTCCAGTTCCAAGTGCACTATAGTTAACTTTAACTGTATTTTCCTCAACTGGAAAATCGACAATTAGCTGGCCAAAGCTATTCCAAGTTCCATCTTTCTTATACCTTATAAATTCTAAGGCTATATATCCAGGAAGAGTATCTTTACAGACCCAATTACCAAGAATTTCAGTTTCATAGAAACGAGGAGACATTGCTGCTGAAACAGAGGTGTTTAAAATTAGAGCTGCAAGAATGGTCAGTAAGTATTTCATAAAGTGCAGTTTAGATTAATTTTTGACAAGACTATGTGAATTATTGATGAATTTTAGAAGAATTTGTCATTTTTTTATGTTCATCCGCCATCTTCACAATTTTCTTACTAACAGTTTCTTTAAAAGTAAATGGCAAAATAGAGTGAACGAAGGCAATAATTAAAAGCCCTAAAAGTGTAAGGCAATACTTCCACGCCCCCCAAAGATGCTGAAAGTAGTTATAACCAAATTCTTTGGGATGTTTAGTAAAAATATTATTCATAAATTTTTTAATTTTATTTAATATATTAAGTATAAAGAATTGAAGTAACAAGGTTAAATTTTTTTAATATTTGTAATAAAATATAATTTTTTGAATAAATTACCATTCATACTAAAGAATAAAATTAATGCATAAAGTTTTATCAAAAAGTCAGATTGAGCAATATCATGATGAAGGTTTTATATCTCCATTGAGAGTTATTACAGAAGCAGATGCCTTGTCAATTAAAACTCAACTTGAAGAGGCTGAAGAGCTATACCCTGAGGAAATTAACGCAGAGAGTCGCAATAATTTACATCTCTCATTTTCCTTTTTAGATGCGCTCGCTCACAATACCACTATAGTAGATGCAATGGAAGACCTTATTGGTCCTGATATTGCTCTATGGGCTTCAGTTATGTTTATTAAAGAGCCCTCCTCTAAGCAGTATGTAAGCTGGCATCAAGACGCCACTTATATGGGCCTTGATAGTGTAGATTTTCCAACTCCGTGGATCGCACTTAGTCCAAGCAATATAGAGACAGGCTGTATGACGATGATTTCAGGAAGCCATAAGTCAGCGATACAAAAGCATGAGGATACTTATGCAGAAAACAACATTTTAACGAGGGGTCAAGTTATTCCAAATGTTGATGAGAATAAGGCGGTTAATCTTATATTAAGGCCAGGAGAAATGTCGATTCATCATGGCGCAATTATTCATGGCTCCCAGCCTAATAATAGCAATCAAAGAAGGATTGGCTTTTCACTTCAATCCTATATTTCACCTGAAATAAAGCAGGTTGTTGGGAGGAATATATGGACTCACATAAGAGGCAAAGCACGACATGATGTTGATGGTTTGGCTCTTGACCGGCCTAAATATAATATGGACCCAATAACAGTTTCTCAAAGAAAAATTGCAGAAGAGAACTTGTCAGATATTCTTTATAAGGGTGCTAAGTTAAAACGAAAATACTAGTTTTTTTAAGCCAGTCTACAATTTTATGAACTCCATTTGGCGTTTGAGATGCGCTTAATATGTCACCAAGAATGCCATGCTTAGAGGGGTCGTCCTCACTCGTAAGTAATGGGTTATAAACAGAAGCGTTGTCACCCATTTTAGCAATAATTCTTCGAGTAGCTTTTGCTGAAACTATTTGATCGTCGTCTGAAAACCAAAATAGAGTTGGCACTTTAATTTTGTTATGCTTGACTCTATGAGCAGAAACGACTGAGTCTTTGACTGCAAATAATACTTTGGAGGGGTAGCTGGTCGTCCAGCACCTTGCATGTTCAGCATTTTTTGCAATAAAGGAGTGTTCTTTTCCAAATAAAAGGGGTACAAACCATCTTGCTCCAGGAGCACGTAAAAGTTGGCCTTTAGATGAATTGGGGCCAAAGTTAGGGGATACGTAGATTACTGCTTTAACCTGTCTTACATGTTCAAGGGCGACATGTATCAAAGAGCATCCAGTTGAGCAACCAATAAGAATAACTTCATCGCCAATCATTTTTCCTATATCTATGGCGTCATAAGTGTCTTTCATCCACTCATTGCAAGTAGCATCACCTAGAGCTTTAGCATCCAGGCCATGCCCAGTAAGCCTTGTGAAGAAGACATTTGCTTTAAGTTCTTTGGCGACGTTTTCAATTACTGGGCTAAGCTCAGACCGTGATGCTGAAAAACCATGAATAAAAACTAAGCTTAATTTTGTCTTAATAGATGGCTTGTGAGCCCATAGAATTTTTTTTTCTATATTTGGACGTAAATTTTGAAACTTCCCTTCGCCCACTTTAATGGATTGGTCTAGCGAACTAATATCCGACATTTTTTTTGCAATATATTAAATTTGTTTATAAATTAATTATAGCTTCCAATTTTTTTTAAATTATTTTTTTATTTTGTTTACAAAAAGATTACTAATATAAATACTTAATGTATACAAAAAGTGTATACTTAATATTAGCTAGTAAATTAATAAATCTTTAGATGGGCAAATACGTAACAAAAAATCAAAAAGTGGATGAAAAGAGGGTAGTCAGCGTTAGGATTCGCAGACCTATTTTTGAGGCATTCAAAGGCGCATCAATTGCTGCAGAGCAGTTCGGATACAGTATGACTCTTTCTGGCGTTTTTGAGACTGCTATGGAGGATGCGATTTCTGAATTTAAAGATATTAGTGGTGTCGATTATCAAGATATTACTACGTCAAAACTAAATAAGAATTGGGAAAGTAAATATAAGGCATCCCTAAAAGTCTCAAAGGGCAATCTGCGCAAACGAGATAAATAAATTAATTTTGATTAGGAGTGAAAATCAATGTCAGAAAGTAGTGTGATTAAACAGTTAAAAGATTTAAGAAAGGATTTAGACAAGGAGTCTAAATTGCTTCATGAACAAATGGAGTTACCATTAAATGGGGCCGTAGTGAAAAATGCCCGTTTAGATAATAATTCGATACAACTTAATAAGGGAGTTGCATTTTCTAAATGGGTTAGAAAGCTATCATCTCAATTTGAGGCGGTAGACCCGTTTTATAAATAAAACTTATTTAAGACAAGTTAATTGTTTTTTTTGGCCAGTTCCAATTAATAAGGGTACTGGCAACTCCAGCCATTATCATTAGACCACCAATCGCCATTGACGATGTAAATTTTTCATCAAGAAGAATCATTCCTGCAATAATTGAGGTGATTGGAAGGAGCATCAAAAAAGGCGATACTTTGCTTACATCCACACTGCTCAATAAGTGATACCAGACGCTGTAACCCAATACAGTCATAATCAATGCTAAGTATAGAATTATTGACCAGTCAATATAACTCGCAGTTGTTATTGCAAGCCATTGTCCATCCTCAATTATTAAAGATGCAATAAGCATTTGTGGGGTGGCCATTATTGCAACCCAGGCTAATATAGTAATGCCTGAGATTCCCTTCAGTCTGCTTACCATAATCTGAGCAATTGCCCAAACTGCTGAACCCACTATTAAAAGTAAGACGCTATCAAGCTGACCATCAAGTCTTGGCTCTCCTGCAATAATGATGACGCCAATAACTGCTAGTCCCATTCCTAACGCCCTAGTAATGCCAAGCTTTTCTTTTAATAGAAAAACCCCCATAAGCGCTAATATTGGCCCCTCCAGTTGAACTAAAATAGCGCCTGTAGAGGCGTCAATACCTCTTAAGCCGTTATAGGTAAGACCATACTGAATTGTTGAGCCAATAAGGGCAACCATAAAAATCTCACGCATATGACCCCATGGCGGCTTTGTAAACCAAACAAGAACTAAGCCCGCTATTCCAAATCGAATTGACATAATTAGGAGCGTAGGAAACTGCTCTAAACCAATCTTTGCAAGAGTAAAACCAAGTCCCCAGGTAATAGGAACAATAAGTGCTAATAGAATTTGCTTAGAGGTCATTATAAATTTTTTTTAAGCAATAAAAAAGGAGGTCAATTATGACCTCCTTTTAAAGACTAAATGTTTTTATTTTTCTTATCTAGACTTGGCAAAAAAACCAATTGCAAAAAGAGCGGTTATTGCTGTGCTAATCCAATCCATAGCAGCACCAGGCGCGGCGCCAGAAATTAGTATTTGATATAGCTGAAGTAGTACGAATAAAGCCGCAACAAGACCAACAGATTTTGCAGCAGTTTTTAGCTGATCTTCACTTGTCCAATTAGGTAAGCCAAAGGAAAGAATTGCAATACCTGTCATTGCAGTTCCAGCTGCCTGGGCTAATGCAGTAAGACCAGTAGATGGCGCCCATCCATACATTGCAAACATCATATTTGGCATAAAGACTAGTTGTATAGCCCAGAGCAGAGCAAAAGCTGCATTAAGCCTAAAAATTAAAGATAAACTCATTGTATTCCCCTTTGATTGTGAAAAAAATAACTTCTACTTATCTAAATTAAAACATAAGAACTGTCTCA
>OOGS01000037.1_pt1 | contig 17232 bp, 13 predicted proteins | sample 1670591 | NCBI WGS metagenome assembly OOGS01 (sample SAMEA98167168, study PRJEB22522) | marine metagenome | biome: marine biome; feature: marine water body; material: seawater | place: Arctic Ocean | collected 05-Oct-2015 | depth 29 m | reverse complement strand
GAAGATGTTTATCCAAAATATAAAAAATGGTGTGATGATTACTTTTACTTAGGTCATCGAGATGAGCAACGCGGCATTGGAGGGTTGTTTTTTGATGATTTGAATAGTGGTGGTTTTGATGAATGCTTTGACTTCATGAAAAGTGTTGGCAATCATTTTAGTGAGGCTTATTTACCCATTGTCAGAAAGAGAATGAGTACCCCATATAATGAGAGTGAGAAAGACTTTCAATTGTATCGTCGTGGTCGATACGTAGAATTTAACTTGATACATGATAGAGGGACGTTATTTGGCTTGCAGAGTGGCGGCAGGACTGAGTCAATTTTAATGTCACTGCCACCAACAGTTAAGTGGTTTTACCAATTTAAAACTAAACCTAATAGCGAAGAAGAAAAGCTAACCAGTTATTTTTTAAAACCCAGGGATTGGGTTTCATTAAAGTAAACTTAAGTTGAATATATTTCTGGAGTAATTTTAATTAATTTAGGATATAATTACAGCTTGAAATACCCTTGCTATGTTCTCAATGAGCTTGCAACACCGTTTGCAACGGCGCAGACTTCCTGACAATGCCTGTCAATCTTGTTATTTATTAATATTTTTAGGAGTACATCTATGTCTGCAAAAAAAGTAATGAAAATGATCGAAGATGAAAACATAAAGTTTATAGATTTTCGTTTCACTGATACAATAGGAAAAGAGCAGCACGTAAGTGTTCCAGCTCATACAATTGATGTTGAAAAATTAGAAGATGGTCAAATGTTTGATGGTTCTTCTATTTCGGGCTGGAAAACTATTAACGATTCTGACATGATTCTTTCCCCAGATACTGAAACAGCAGTTCTTGACCCTTTTACTGAGGAAGTAACTTTAAACATTCGCTGTAATATTATTGAGCCAAGTGATTTAAAGGGCTATGTTAAAGATCCTCGTTCAATTGCTTATCGCGCTGAAGAGTTCATGAAGGCTTCTGGTGTTGGTGATACAGCATATTTTGGAAATGAGCCTGAATTTTTTGTTTTTGATAGTGTTAAGTGGGACACTGGTCATGGAATGGGTAAGGCTTTTTATGAAATTAACTCAGAAGAGGCAGCTTGGAATTCTGGAGTTGACATGGAAGGCGGAAATAAAGGTCACCGTCCGGGCATTAAGGGTGGTTATTTCCCAGTACCCCCAGTTGATTCATTGCACGATCTTCGCTCGCAAATGTGTTTAGCAATTGAAGAAATGGGTGTTACTACTGAGGTTCATCACCACGAAGTTGGAACTGCTGGGCAGTGTGAAATTGGTGCTTTATATAACACACTTGTTAAGAAAGCTGACGAAACTCAAATCTTTAAATACTGCGTACATAATGTCGCTCACCTATACGGAAAGACAGCTACATTTATGCCTAAACCGATCGCAGTTGATAATGGTAACGGAATGCATGTTCACATGTCTATTGCAAAAGATGGAGTCAACTTGTTTGATGGTGATCAATATGGAAACTTAAGTGAAATGGCACTTTTTTATATCGGCGGCATTATTAAACATGCAAAAGCATTAAACGCTTTTACTAATCCCTCTACAAATTCTTATAAGAGACTAGTTCCAGGATTTGAAGCGCCAGAAATGTTGGCTTATTCTGCTAAGAATCGTTCAGCAGCAATTAGAATACCTTTTGTTAAAAATCCTAAAGGACGTCGTATTGAAGTTCGTTTTCCAGACTCAACTGCAAACCCTTACCTTGCGTTTTCAGCATTGTTAATGGCGGGCCTTGATGGCATAAAAAATAAAATCCATCCTGGTAAGCCTGCAGACCAAGATCTTTATGAAGAAAGTGACGGCTCGATTCCTAAGGTTGCTGGTATGCTTCATATCGCTTTGGAAGCGCTTGATGATGATCGTGAATTTCTTAAGCAAGGCGGAGTCTTTACAGACGAAGTTATTGATTCATTTATCGAGCTTAAGATGAAAGAAGTAACTGCAATGAGGGCTTCACCTCAGCCGCTTGAGTTTGATTTATACTATAGCTGCTAAGATTTATATTCGTTAATAAAAAGCCGCGCAATGCGCGGCTTTTTATTGTTCTTTTTATTACTATAGTATGCGGTAAAATTAATTATCTTAAACATATAAAAACAAATGATTGAAATCAAAAATGATTGGGAATTAGATGAAATAAAAGCTTTATTTGAGCTTCCTTTCAATGATCTCCTTTTTAAAGCGCATAGTATTCATAGAGAAACTTTTGATCCAAATAAAGTTCAAGTTAGCTCTTTATTAAATATTAAAACTGGCGCATGCCCTGAAGATTGCTCTTATTGCTCTCAAAGCTCAAAATATGATACGGGTCTTGAGCGTGAAAAATTAATGGAAATTGACCAAGTATTGCATCAAGCTAAAAAAGCCAAAGATAAAGGCGCCTCTAGGTTTTGTATGGGTGCTGCCTGGAGAAACCCTACCGATAAAAGCCTTGATAAAGTCATTCCAATGATTAAAGGTGTTAAGGCGATGGGAATGGAGACTTGCGTTACTCTAGGAATGATTACTCCAAAGCAAGCATCCACTCTTAAAGAAGCTGGTTTAGATTACTATAATCATAATATTGATACTTCAAAAGAGCACTACCCTAATGTTGTTACAACGCGTAATTTTCAAGACAGGTTAGATACCTTAGAAGCAGTTAAAAACGCAAATATTAATGTTTGTAGTGGTGGTATCCTAGGGATGGGTGAGACGGAAACAGATAGAGCCTCAATGTTGCAATCTCTATCTAATCTTGAAGAACACCCTGATAGCGTTCCAATTAACTTACTTGTTCCTATTCCAGGGACACCATTTGAAAATGTTAAACCACCAAGTGAAAGTGAATTTGTAAGGACGATTGCAGTTGCAAGAATTTTAATGCCTAAATCAGTAGTAAGGCTTTCAGCTGGAAGACTTGAGATGGGAGAAGGAATGCAGGCACTTTGTTTCTTTGCTGGTGCTAACTCCATTTTTTATGGTGAACAATTATTAACTACTGATAATCCAACTTCAGCTAATGATCAGCTACTTTTCAGTCGCCTTGGAATTAACAAAGAAGATAGTCAGCAATTATCATCTGAGGATTCGGAACTGAAAGTAACTCTAACTTCTTAGTCATTTCGTTGAGTTTTTTAGAGTCCAGTGCAAGAAGTTCTTTCTCAATTCTTTCTGAATTAAAAGAAGCCTCTTTAACAAGTATACCGGCTCCATTTTTAGATAAGTGTTGGGCGTTAGTTGTTTGGTGATTATCTATTGCAAAAGGGAATGGAATAAGTATTGCAATTGTTTTTGAAGCAATAAGCTCAGATACTGTCATAGCTCCAGCTCTACAGATAACAAGATCAGCCCAAGCATAGGCTTCAGCCATGTTGTCAATGAAAGCCTCAATCTTAACTTCAGAATGGATACTGTTTACATATAAAGCCTTTACTTCATTAAAGTGCTTTTCTCCAGTTTGATGCCATATATTCAAAGGCACCTTAATATTAGGAATAGTTTGGTTAATTTTTTGAGCGCCAAGAGACCCTCCAAGAATAAGTATATTTTTAACTGAATCAGGTGTTTTTTTGGAGTTTGGAGTAAAAAGTATTGGATTGCCTGATGTAATAGCATGCACATCTTTATGAAATGTATTGTCAAAAGCTTGAAAACATTTTTTAGCAATCTTGCTTAATAATTTATTAGTTGTTCCTGGAATAGTATTTTGTTCATGAATAATTAATGGGGTGAAAAATATTTTGGAAATGATGCCACCAATTCCAGAAGCATAACCCCCCATTCCAATTACTTTATCTGGTCTAAACCTGATAAACACTAGAATTGTTTGTAAAAGCCCAAAACTAAGCAAAAAAATAGCTTTAAAAAGAGTGGTAAATTTTTTTCCTCTCAAGCCACTACTATAAACTCCGTTAAAGCGAAAGCCATGCTGAGGGACTAGAGTACATTCCATTCCTTTTTTTCCTCCAAGCCATTCTATAACTGCCCCTTTGGTTTCAAGTTCTTTTGCAATAGCAAGCGCTGGAAAAATGTGACCACCAGTTCCTCCAGCCATAATAAGAATTTTTTTAGACATGATTACGCTGGTTAGAGAACTTAATTCTATTTTCCATGTCGACTCTTAGAACTATAGCTAGAGCAATTATTGAGAAAATCATTGAGGTGCCTCCATAGCTTAACAAAGGCAATGTAAATCCTTTTGGTGGAAGAAGTCCAAGATTCATTCCTATATTTACAGTTATTTGCATCGCAAACCAAGTGCAAATACCAAAAACAACATAAGAACTATAGTTTCTGCCTTTTTGGAGTGCAAGCTTGGCAATTGAAAACCCCTTAAGAAGAATGTATAAGAATGATAAAAGCACAAATAACATTCCAAGAGCCCCTAGTTCTTCTCCAATAACTGCAAAAATCATATCAGTATGTCTTTCTGGTAAAGAACCGGTTGCCCCTCTGTTTTTAAATTTTTGAATACCTGCGCCTATTCCAACACCAAATAAGTCACCTCTAGCTATTCCTATTAAAGCAGCTTTTGTTTGGTCTAGTTTGGAATTATCACTATTCCAAAAGTCACTTGTCCAAAAAGATATAAACCTTTCAAATCTATTAGGAATTATAGTAATGATAATTCCCATTAAGATAAACAACCCTGAAGTAACTACCACAAGTTGCTTGATGTATGATCCAGCTGCATACAGCATCGCCATTGCTGTAAGTGAGATTATAAGAGTAGCCCCAATATCAGTCTCAAGTAATATTAAGAGACCTGTCACGCCAATAATAGCAATTGTTTTTAAAAACCCCATCCAAGGCTTTCGAAGGTCTTTTTCTTGGCGAATGAGAAAACCAGCCATGAACAAGATCATAGATAATTTCATTAATTCTGAGGGTTGAAATTTAAAATAAACAAAATTGATCCAACGAGTTGAACCTTTCGCTTCATGTCCAATTGGGCTGGGTAAAAAAACAACACATAGCAAAAAAAGAGTCAATATAAATAATGGAATTGAGTATTTTTGAAGAACTGAGATTGGCGTATTTAAGGTTATTAAACCAGCGGTAAGCCCCATAAATATAAAAAGAGTTTGCTTAATAAAGTATAGAGGGCTTGAATGATATGACAAGGAGGCTGAGTAAACCATAATCCATCCAAAGATAATTAACGCTAAGATCGCCGATAGTAGTTGCTTATCAGGCATTTGTCTGGTTCTTGTAGCGGGATTTAATTTCATAAGCAAATATATTTTATACTTATTAGTGAAATGTTTTGTTAGTTATCCTAATAGATAATTGCCATGCTTTTCGTGAGTCGTTATGGGATAATATTTTTTTTTATAAATCTTTAAAAGACAATGATATCAACTGCCAACATCACCATGCAATTTGGTGAAAAACCTCTATTTGAAAATATTTCTGTTAAATTTCAGGGTGGTAATCGCTATGGTTTGATTGGTGCAAATGGCTGCGGAAAATCTACGTTAATGAAAATACTAACTGGAGATTTAAAGCCATCGCAGGGCTCAGTAATGGTTGGTGATGGACAGAGACTAGGAGTGCTTTCTCAGGATCAATTTGCATTTGAGGAGTATCGCGTTGTCGACGCCGTAATTATGGGGCACAAAGAGCTCTGGAAAATTAAAGCTGAGAGAGAAAGAATTTATGGCTTACCTGAAATGTCTGAGGCGGATGGCACAAAGGTGGCTGAGTTAGAAATGGAGTTTGCTGAAATGGATGGTTACTCAGCAGAATCTTCAGCAAGTGAGCTTTTGCAGGGCCTTGATATTCCTTTAGATCAGCATTATGGCCTAATGAGCGAAATTGCTCCAGGATGGAAGCTAAGAGTTCTGTTGGCTCAGGCTCTTTTTTCTGATCCCGAAGTTCTTCTCTTAGATGAGCCTACAAATAACCTTGATATTAATTCAATTCGTTGGCTAGAGGGAGTGTTGAGTACAAGAAAATCTACAATGGTAATAATCTCTCATGATCGACATTTTTTAAATGGTGTTTGTACGCATATGGCAGACCTTGATTATGGTGCTCTAAATGTTTTCCCAGGTAATTATGATGACTTTATGATTGCAGCAACTGCTATTCAAGAAAGAATGCGATCAGAAAATGCCAAAAAAGAAGTAAAAATTAAAGATCTAAAGCATTTTGTATCTCGATTTTCAGCTAATGCTTCTAAAGCAAAACAGGCAACTTCTCGCCAAAAAGAACTTAATAAGATTGAACTTGATGACATTAAGCCTTCATCTCGAGTTAGTCCTTATATTATTTTTAACCAGACTAAAGAATTATTTAGAAATATTTTAGAGGTTCAAAGTCTTACTAAAAGTTTTGATGATGAGCCAGTCTTTAAGGATATTAATTTATTAATTGAAAAGGGTCAAAGGGTTGCTGTTATTGGCCAAAATGGATCTGGAAAGACAACTCTTTTAAAAACTTTGTTAGGTGAACTTAGTTCTGATAGTGGAAAAACTAAATGGAGTGAGAATGCAAATATTGGGTATTACGCTCAAGATCACAGTGGTGAGTTTGATAAAGACATGAATGTTTTAGAATGGATGACTCAATTTAAGAACGAAAAAGACGATATTCAAATGATGCGATCTGTGTTGGGAAAAATGTTATTTGGAAAAGAAGATGTTGAAAAATCTGTAAAGTCATTATCTGGTGGCGAGAAAGGCAGGATGATTTTTGGAAGATTAATGCTTCAAAAGCCAAATATATTGTTGATGGATGAACCAACAAACCACTTAGATATGGAGTCAATTGAGGCTTTAAATTTAGCACTTGATAACTACGAAGGAACATTAATATTTGTAAGTCATGATCGAGAGTTTGTTTCTTCTTTGTCAACCAAGATAATTGAGCTTAAGGAAGATGGTGCTGAATATTATTCTGGTAATTATGAGGACTACTTGTTAACTCAAGTGTGAATTTAATTAAAGATTACCTAGAAATCTATTGATTCCAAAACCTTTTGTTTGGTGGTTAAATAAGTCAATAAAAATATTTAAGCGTAAAATTTACTTTAACTAATAAGATTACTTTATAAATGTTTACAGGGATTATTCAAGCAAAAGGCAGCATTCACGAAGTCCACCCTTCTGAAAAAGGAGCTGTTCTTGTGATTAATTCTGATGACCTTGATCTGGCTGATTCTAATGTGGGGGATAGTATTGCGGTTAATGGCGTTTGCCTAACTGCTACTAAGCTAAAGAAAAATTTTTTTACTGCCGACGTCTCTCAAGAGACCTTAAGCTGCACTACCTTTTCAGAATTAACGGAAGGTCAGCACGTTAATTTAGAAAAGTCTTTAAGACTTAACCAAGGTATTGATGGCCATTTAGTGAGTGGCCATGTTGACGGCGTTGGAGAGGTGTGTTCTGTTTATTCTGAAGGCGAAAGTACGCGTTTAAAAATTAAAGTCATGACCGACTTGATGAAATATATTGCCAAAAAGGGATCTATTTGTATTAACGGGGTTAGCCTAACAGTCAATGGCGTTGCAGGTAATATTTTTGATGTTAATATAGTCCCTCATACCTTGTCAGCAACTACGTTGGGTGATCTGAATGAAAAATCAAAGGTTAATTTAGAGATAGATATAATTGCTAGACACCTCGAACAACTAATTAATCACAAGATTGATTCTGGAGTTGATCTTTCGGCGCTAGATAAAAATGAACACTTGTAACCAAAAAGTAGATACTTATGAAAGCATCGATTAAAGAACTCTTAGAAGACTACAAGCAAGGAAAGATGATTATTCTTATGGACGATGAAAATCGTGAAAATGAGGGTGATTTATTGATTGCTGCAGAAAAAGTTACTAAAGAAGATGTTAACTTTATGGCTACGCATGGCAGAGGATTGATCTGCTTAACTTTAACACAACAGCGTTGTCAGCAATTAAACCTTCCTCTGATGGTTTCAAAAAATAGTGATCTCCACTCGACAAACTTTACGGTCTCTATTGAGGCTGCTACAGGAGTGACGACGGGTATATCGGCATCGGATAGAGCCAAAACTATTCTTGATGCTGTAGCTAAAAATGCAAAACCTTTTGATATTGTTCAGCCCGGCCATATTTTTCCATTAATGGCTCAGCAGGGAGGAGTTCTAATTCGTGCAGGACATACTGAAGCTGGTTGTGACTTGGCTAGATTAGCAGGCTTCGAGCCTGCCTCAGTAATTGTTGAAATACTAAATGATGATGGCTCAATGGCGCGAAGCGCTGATTTACAAAAATTTGGAAAGAAGCATGGAATAAAGTTAGGCCACATTGCTGATTTAATTCATTATAGAGTTGAGAATGAAAAAACCGTAGAAAGAATTAGTCAGAGGCCTTTTAATACTAAATATGGTCAATTTGAGCTTTATTCTTATCTAGACACAATACATAATGATATTCATATCGCTTTAGTGAAGGGATCAATCAATAAGTCAATTGAGCCTTATGTTAGGGTTCATATGGAAAATATCTTTAAAGATGTGATGCAAGAAGTTAATCGTGGGTTTAGTATCAATAGTGCTTTAAGTATGATTTCTGAAGTTGAGAGTGGCGTTTTTTTGCTGTTACGTAAACAGGATAATCAGGCTATTCTTGAAAATATTGACAATCAAGACTACAGAAGTAGCGATGATGGGAAGACTTTTGGAATTGGCGCTCAAATACTATCTGACCTTGGGGTTACGTCTATGAAATCTCTAGGCAAGCCAAAAAAATGGCCTGGATTGGAAGGTTTTGGAATAACCATTAGTGAATATGTAAACATGAAGGAGTAAGGAATGAAAACTATCGAAGGTGATTTGACTATTAGGAATAAAAAGATTGCACTTGTTGCAGGTCGATTTAATTCCTTTGTGGTTGAGCATTTAATAAGTGGCGCCAAAGAATCTCTATTAAAGCATGGAGCTGGCGAGGCTGACATTGACCTTCTTTATGTTCCAGGGGCTTTTGAAATCCCTTTGATTCTTAAAAAGACCGCTAATAGTGGTAAATATGATGGCATCGTGGCTTTAGGAGCTGTAATACGTGGCGGAACTCCTCATTTTGAATTTGTAGCTGGTGAGTGCGTAAAAGGTATTTCAAAAGTTGCACTAGACTCAGAAATTCCTATTGCTTTCGGTGTTTTAACAGTTGATACAGTAGAGCAAGCGATTGAGAGATCAGGATCAAATTCTGAGAATAAAGGCGCAGAAGCAGCCGAGAGCACAATTAGAATGATAAACTTACTCGAAAAGCTGTGACACCAAAACAGCGCTCAAGAGCCAGAGTTGTTCAGGCTTTATATCAATGGCTAGTGTCTGGTGGCGATATACCTCAAATTGAGCAGCAATTCCTTAATCAAAAAGAAGGAAAGATTTCTAAAGCGTTCTTCTCAAATTTATTTTTAAATATCCCTAAAAACATTTCAGTACTCAATGAAATTATAAACCCTTCGCTTGATAGAGATATTAGTGAACTCGGACCAACTGAAAAAGCTATTTTGTATTTAGGCGTCTATGAATTAAAGTTCCAACTCGAAGTTCCATACAAGGTAGTTATTAATGAAGCTGTTGAGTTGTCAAAGCTTTATGGGGCAGAAGGGGCTTATAAACTCATCAATACTTCACTCGATAAAATTGCGCTATCGCTTCGATCGTTAGAGTTAGCTAAATAAACTTTTTTAGAGTTAAGTGTTTAATTTTTAATCAAAAAATGGACTAACTCCAACTGGTCTATTAATAAATACAACTCTGGCTCTATATTTTCTTTTTTTAAATTAGTATTATTAAATTAAACTGATTTTTGAAAAATGAGATTTAACTGGTCTTTTTTTTGGTAATATATGGTTTCAGTTTTGAAAAATATTACTAATTTATTAAATTGGTTTTTAATAAGACCTTTTTTTTAAGTATTTTTTTTACTGAATTGGTTATTTAATATTTATAAAATTATGGAGAAATAATGAAAAGTATTTATAAAAAAATTGGAGCAACATTTGTCAGTGCAATTGCTACTGTCAATGTAATGGCTCTTGATGAGCTTAACGTGGCTTATTTTGAAGAATGGCCAATGCCGTTTGAATATGCGAAACAAATTGGTGCATATGACGAAGCTTTGGGTATGAAAGTTAACTGGAAAGCTTTTGGTACAGGTACTGCGATGTCTGCAGCTATGGCTTCTGGTGACATCCATATCTCAGTAAGTCAAGGCGTTCCACCATTTATTGTTGCCGCTTCTACTGGTCAAGATATTCAAATTGTTGATGTTGCTGTAAGTTATGCTGATAATGACAACTGTGTTGTTGCTTCAGGCCTTGAAATTGATGCAAGTAATGCATCAGAATTAGCTGGTAAGAAAGTTTCTGTTCCAATTGGAACTGCTGCTCACTACGGTTACTTGAAGCAAATGGAACATTTTGGTGTTTCTGTTGATTCAATGCAAGTAGTTGACATGGCTCCGCCAGAAGGATCAGCTGCTTTTGCTCAAGGTGAGCTTGATATGTTCTGTGGATGGGGTGGGTCACTTCGTCGTGCTTTAGAGCATGGTAATGTTCTATTAACTGGTGATGAGAAAACAGCTTTAGGTATTCTAGTTTGGGACGTAACTTCAGTTCCAGCAAGTTTTGCTGATGAAAATGCTGAGGTTCTTCAAACGTTCTTAGGTGTTACTGCTGCTGCAAATGCTATGTGGAACTCTGGTGGATTCCATTCACTAATGATTCCTCATATTGCTAAAGATGCAGGTATGGATGAAGCTGCTACTGCTGAAACAATGGCGACATTTGTATTCCCTTCAGTTAGCTCACAACTAAGCAATAACTGGCTTGGTGGTTCTGGTGCTGCTGTCTTGAAAGGCGTAGCTGATGTGTTTGTTAATGCTGGTAGTATTCCAAGTGCGCGTGGTTCTTACGCAAACGCTATTAATACTGATGGTCTGCAAGGATTAGCAGCGCAATAAAATACTGATTTATTAGGCTTAATAAAAGCTTAGAAGTATTAGTTAGACTCAAGGTGGCGCACTTAGTGTGCCACCTTTTTTTTAAAAATAAATTCGGAGTTTGGTTTGAAAGGTTTATCAATTGAAAATATCTCAATGCGTTTTGATTTGAAGAATGGCTCTTCAGTTCAAGCTCTTAAAGATGTATCTTTAGACATAGAAGAAGGCCAAATTATTACCGTACTTGGCCCTTCAGGGTGTGGTAAGACTACACTTCTAAATATTGTTGCTGGTTTTTTAGCTCCAACAGAGGGAAAAGTTGTCCTTAACGATCAAATTGTTCTTGGGCCTGGTGCTGAACGCGGTATGGTCTTTCAGCAAGGCGCTTTATTTGAGTGGATGAATGTTCAAGAAAATGTTGCATTTGGACCGCGAATGAAAGGAATGCCAAAAGCTGAACAAAATAAAAAAGTAAAGCATTTATTGGGGGTAGTTGGTTTAGCCGACTTTGAAGATAAAGCTGTATATGAATTATCAGGAGGCATGCAGCAAAGAGTTGCTCTAGCGCGCTGCCTTGCAAACGATCCAGATGTTATTTTGATGGACGAGCCACTCGGCGCATTGGACGCCTTAACTCGTGAAAAAATGCAGGGCTTGGTATTAAAGCTTTGGAAAGAAACTGGAAAAACAATCTTATTAATTACGCACTCTGTAGAAGAAGCTATTCTTCTGGGCGAAAGACTGTTAGTGCTTGCTCCAAGGCCAGGCAGAATTCACAAAGAGTATAAATTACCCTTTGCTGAAATGGGCGTTAATATGGATCTCAGAGATGTTAAAAAGTCTGATGGCTACACTGAGACTCGTGATGAAATTCTCTCGATTATTTGGGAAATGGAAGAAGAAATAATGGGTAGGACGGACGATAACTGATGACTATTTTAATTATCTATGTTGTAATCTTTATCGCTGCTTTCTATATTGTTAAAGCAGTAAGTTCAATGTCAAAATCACGAGAAGATTTTACAAGTCTTAAAACTGTAACATTTGGAGATGAGAGTGCGGTCACCCCTAATAGGGCGGCTTCAATAATTTCAGTTTTTGCTATTTTTGCTATCTGGGCTGCATTTACTGGCTCAAAATTAATACCATTTCATGTTCCTGGCCCATTTATAGGTGAGCTTTCATTTACCTATACTGCGGTTAATTCATTAGGCGAGAAAGACGATGCTGACGTTAGAATTTCTGTCTATGATGTGCAGACTGGTGAAATACCCGAAAAAATAGATATTGAGCTAGGCTCAGGTTTTGCGCTTAATGACACGGCTCAAATTATTGCTTGGCGCAGCGCGCTAATAAAAGTTAAGAAAAATGATGTTGGCGGCAAAGACAAAAAATATAAAATTATTACTATCAATGGAGAGCCCATTTCACCTAGTAGTGAGCTATTTATTGATGATGCGCGAATTTATATGACGGCTAAAGGAACTCTGAGCCTTACTCCTTATAAAGGCTGGCAGATGCAACCAATATGGCTACCTTCTCCCGAAGCCGTTTGGTCAAGATTAATAAAGGTTTCATCAGAAGGATATAAAAATTTTAGTCTATTTGAACATTTAGGTTGGTCACTGCTAAGAGTTATTGTTGGTTTTGTCGCTGGTGCTCTCATAGGTATTCCTTTAGGTTATGCAATGGGGCTTTCTGGCTGGTTTAGAGGCTGGTTTGATCCAATTGTTGAGTTTATGCGCCCAGTGCCTCCGCTAGCCCTTATTCCATTGGTCATTATTTGGTTTGGAATTGGTGAGCAAGGAAAGATTATTTTACTTTTCTTAGCTTCACTTTGGATTATGACTATCTCTGCTAGAGCAGGAGTTTCAGGTGTCAATATAGCAAAAATTCATGCTGCTTATTCCTTAGGTGCGTCTAAATGGCAAATTATGAGATTGGTAATTGTTCCAAATAGCTTGCCTGAGATTTTTACGGGAGCAAGAGTCTCAATGGGGGTTTGTTGGGGTACTGTAGTAGCAGCCGAACTTGTGGCGGCCCAAAAGGGTGCTGGAATGATGATTATCAATGCATCTAAATTTCAAATGACAGACCTTGTAATTATGGGAATTGTGCTTATTGGTGTTATTGGTTATGCGATCGACATCCTTATGAGAATTGCAGAAAATTATCTTGTCCCATGGAAAGGTAAATAGTTTTATAATTCCTTTTTTTACCTTATATTAGGATTAAGCCATGTCAGTAGAATTGCCAAAAAGTGCTCAAGCAGTAATCATTGGAGGTGGCGTTGTTGGTTGTTCCGTTGCTTATCATCTTGCTAAGCTAGGTTATAAGGATGTTATTCTTCTTGAACGAAAAAAACTTACTTCAGGAACGACTTGGCATGCAGCAGGTCTTGTAGGACAAATGCGCTCATCACTTAATCTCACTCAAATGGTTAAATATTCAGGAAACCTCTACGAAACACTCGAGGCTGAAACTGGAATGGCTACTGGTTACCGCCGCACAGGTTCGATAAGTCTTGCAACTAATCAAGAAAGATTAACTGAATACAAGCGGAACGCCTCTCTAGCTAAAGTTCATGGAGTTGATGTTCAAATATTAACCACTGCAGAGCTTAGGGATAAAGTTAGCCTTTTTAACCTTGATGATGTGGTTGGAGGTGCATGGATCCCAAAGGATGGTAAAGCCGACCCAGCGAATGTTGCAATGGCTCTAGCCAAAGGCGCTAGAAATAATGGAGTGAAAATTTTTGAAGATGTCAAGGTTACTGGAATTATCAAAGAAAATGGTAAGGCCAAAGGCGTTCAAACAGAATATGGCGATATTCAATCAGAAGTCGTAGTGAATTGCGGCGGAATGTGGGCTAGAGAGGTCGGAAAAATGGCGGGGGTATCGGTTCCGCTTCACGCGTGTGAGCATTTCTATTTTCTAACTTCGACAGTTCCAAATCTAGGGGATATGCCTGTAGTAAGGGTTCCTGATGAATCTGCATATTACAAAGAGGACGCTGGAAAAATATTAGTAGGACTTTTTGAGCCGAATGCTAAGCCATGGGCTCAAAATGGAATACCCGAAGATTTTTGTTTTGATCAGATCCCAGATGACTTAGAACACTGTATGCCTTATCTTGAGCTCGCTATGAATCGCGTCCCAGTGATGGAGAGCTTAGGTATTGAAACTTTTTTTAATGGACCTGAAAGCTTTACGCCAGATGATAATTTTCAAATTGGCGAATCTCCTGAGCTAGAAAATTTCTATGTTGCAGCAGGGTTTAACTCTATTGGTATTCAAGCCGCTGGTGGCGCAGGAAAGTATTTAGCTGAGTGGATTGTTGGAAAAGAACCACCTTGCGATTTATGGGATGTAGACATAAGAAGAAATGAGCCATTTCAAAATAATAAAATTTACTTAGCGAATAGGGTTACTGAAACTCTAGGCTATCTCTATGAAAATCATTTTCCATATCACCAATATGAAACAGCTAGAGGCTTAAGAAAGACACCTCTTTATGATTTTTTCAAAGCACGTGGCGCATGCTTTGGTGAGGTTGCCGGCTGGGAAAGACCCAACTGGTTTGTCCCGAAAGATTTAATTGGCAAAGTCGAAGCCAAGTACGAATATTCATGGGGTAGGCAAAATTGGTTTGACTTTCATAGATTAGAGCAGCAAGCCATTAGAGAGACTGTTGGTATGTATGAGATGTCTTCTTACGCCAAAATTAGAGTTAAGGGGTCAGATGCAATGGACTTTTTACAGATGATTTGTGCGAATGATGTAAATGTTGATCCAGGCAAGATGGTTTATACGCAATGGTTAAACAATAAAGGAGGTATTGAGGCTGATGTTACTGTTACTCGACTAGGTGTAGATGACTATCTAATTGTGAGTGGAACAATGTGCCTTAATAGGGATATGCATTGGCTTAAAAAGAACTTGCCTGAAGAAGCTAGTTGTTCACTATTTGATGCAACTAGTGCGGAGGGTTGTATAGCCATTATGGGGCCAAATTCAAGAGATTTACTTCAATCCCTTACTGATGCTGACATGAGTAATGAAAGCTTCCCATTTGCAAATGTTCGCAATATTGAAGTTGGTATGGCAAATGTTCGCGCACATCGTATTACATACGTAGGTGAATTGGGATGGGAGCTGTACTTTCCAATTGAATTTTCAAGTTATGTAGCTGAGCTAATTGATTCAAAAGGAGAAGAGTTCTCGTTAAGACAGATTGGAATGCATACAGTTGACAGCTGCCGAATTGAGAAAGCTTATAGGCATTTTGGCCATGACATCACAGATGAGGATCATGTCATTGATGCTGGGCTTGGTTTCGCTGTAAAGCTTGATAAGACACAATCAAAATTTGGAAAATTTATTGGTTATGATTCTGTGAAGTCTAAAAAAGCTTCTGGCTATGAAATGCGAGTGATGCAATTTCTATTAAGTAATCCTGAATTAATGCTATACCATAATGAGCCTATTTTAAAAAATGGTGAGATAGTTGGTCACTTAACAAGTGGAACCTATAGTCATACTCTAGGTGGCGCAGTAGGACTTGGTTACGTTACATGTCAACCCAATGAAAGTCATGAAGACATTTTAAATGCTGACTATACTATCGAGGTTGAAGGAGTTATCGAGCAAGCGAGCGTATCACTTAAGCCAATGTATGACCCTTTAAATAAAAAAATTAGAGTTTAGTTTTTTATTGCTATTAATAAAGGGCGCCAATAAGTGTGGATACTCCAATTATTCCAAGAGCAGATAAAGAAATACTTATGTAATATTTATTGCCTGAAAAATTAAAAAACATAGAGCCAAAATAGGTTGCAAGTATATAAAGTGGCGAAGTTATTAAGCCTGTTAATAGAAGCTCTTTAGTAAAAAGATTAAAGTAGTACAAGCTAATGATGGCGCTGATAACAATTCCAGTAGACATGATTAATATATTTCCCCTTGTTACTTCATCATTGTCACCCTTGGATAAAAGAACCGTTGCGTAAGGCGGCCCTCCCATGCCAGTAGCTCCTTGCATTAGACCGCTAATTACGCCGCTTATTGTGAGAACATATTTTGTAATAGAAGCCTTTAATTTCCAACCTGTTGCGATTAAAATTACAAAAAATATTACCAAAATAGACATAATAATTTTTATTAATTGTTCGTTTACTGAAATTAAAAAAATTGTGCCTATCGGAATTGTTAGCATCATCGCAAAAAACATTGGAGATATTTCTTTAAATTTACAGCTTTTGGCCCCTACATAAGTCAAGTAAATAGTTGCTGGAATTTCTATAGCAATATTAAATACCATGGCAAAAATTGGAGAATACAAGTATGAGAGAATTGGAATGGTTATTAATCCTGATCCAAAACCTAAAAAACCTCTGATAAAGCCTGAAAACAGTATAACTAAAACTATCAAAAGATAGTTTTCAGGAATGAAATAGAATAGATTTTCCATTATATAAATTTAAATATTTCAAGACATCATTATCTTAATTTCTTTCACAATGATATCAATACCTTTATTTATCTTATTAGTATCAATCGCAGAGTAACCAAGATGTAAATAGTTTGATGGAGGTTTCTCTTCAGAGAATGATGCATTTCCTGGTCTAACTGCTACGCCTTTGACTAAAAGTTTTTGACAAAGTTTTTCAGTGTCAATTGACTCTGGAATTTTTACCCAAAATGTTGAGCCTCCAAGAGTTGGAGTGCAAGATAAAAGAGGTTCTTGATTTATTTTTTCATTTATCAAACCCCAACGCTCTTTGTTTGTTTTTTGAATTTTGGTAAACATATTATGATAATGACCAAGGCCAATAAATAATGCTACTGAACGTTGATTATTGTTTTCACCAGTTCCAACCCAAACGATATTGGTATTGTTTGGATCAATTTTCACACAACCGATAGAATAAGATCCTTCACCATCAAAAATGGGTTCGTAGGAAGTTCCAGCATTTGTTGTTTTCCAAACGCCACCAGAAGCCACTGCTAAGTAGTCTTCAGAGTAGTTATTTGGGTTAACTTCAATATCTGCGATTCGTCCAGATTTTACAGCTGGTCCAACGCTTCTTAATGAAAAGCTATTGAACATTCCATCTGGAAGGTCTTTAGGAGCTTTTTCAGCATCTTTTGATTTTCCTTTCTTTTGAGCGAAAGCACTTGTTGTGCCTACAAAAAGGAGGGCGATTAAAAGGATTTGTTTATACATTTTGTTTATGTTTTTTAATTGTGGATTCGAAAGTAATAAAAAGGAGTGAATTGAAAAGTGATTTATG
>OOGS01000035.1_pt1 | contig 17558 bp, 8 predicted proteins | sample 1670591 | NCBI WGS metagenome assembly OOGS01 (sample SAMEA98167168, study PRJEB22522) | marine metagenome | biome: marine biome; feature: marine water body; material: seawater | place: Arctic Ocean | collected 05-Oct-2015 | depth 29 m | reverse complement strand
TGTGTTCTGTAGTTGCAGTGGAGTGATAAGGGTAAAGACTTGTAACAGTATTATAGCTAGTCGCAGTACGTGTACTGGGACTACGACTAGTGTCAGGACTTGTGTTATACGAAGTATTAAACGTAGTAGTTTTATTAGTTGTAAAGTAGTTTCTGGGAGCACCTTTCGGCCCATCGAACAGGGTTGTAACATAATCCCCTTGGCTATATGGAGACCCAGAGACACTTACATTATTCCACTCCGCATATAAGAAAGTACCGTTCGAAGCACTAGTCTTCCAGTAATAAGTATATAAAGTATAAGGACTAGTAACGCGACTTGTACTACGACTTGTAGCAAACGTAGTATTATACGAGGTATTAAACGTAGTCGTAGTACTTTTACTTGTCAAAGTACCATATATAGTATGATAAGTGGTAGTAGTTGCACGAGTAGTAGTACGATATGTGTTAAACGTAGTATTATAAGTAGTCGTAGTACTTTTGCTTGTGCTACGGCTAGTAGTAGTGTTATACGAAGTCGTAGTAGTTTTACTCGTACCACGACTTGTAGCAAACGTAGTTGTAGTATTAAACGTAGTAGTAGTCGACTTACTTGTAGCAAACGTAGTACCATAAGTAGTGGTCGTATTTTTACTAGTGCCACGGCTAGTGTTAAACGTAGTGACTGTGTTGAACGTAGTAGTTGTAGCCCTACTAGTACTACGGCTAGTATTAAACGTAGTTAGAGTAGTACGAGTCGTATTGAATGTAGTCGTAGTACTACGCGTTGTATTAAACGTAGACAACGTAGTACGAGTCGTATTGAATGTAGTCGTAGTAGACTTACTAGTTCCCGTCGCAAACGAAGTTAAAGTCGACTTACTTGTAGCAAACGTAGTTGTAGTATTCCTACTCGTAGCAAACGTAGTAGTTGTAGACTTACTAGTTCCTGTAGCATATGAAGTAGTAGTGTTGCGACTAGTTGCATAGGTAGTGGTCGTATTTCTACTTGTAGTAGTATTAAACGTCGTAGTAGTTGCACGACTTGTAGCATAAGTAGTTGTAGTTGTATGACTAGTTGAGAACGTAGTAGTTGTAGACTTACTAGTTCCTGTAGCATATGAAGTAGTAGTTGCACGACTAGTATTATACGTCGTTAAAGTAGTATGAGTCGTATTGAATGTAGTCGTAGTAGAATGACTAGTTCCTGTAGCATATGAAGTAGTAGTTGCACGACTTGTCGCAAACGTAGTTGTAGTCGCACGAGTAGTGTTATAAGTAGTAGTATACGAAGTAACATGACTAGTGCCATACGACGTTAAAGTAGACTTAGTAGTGTTGCGACTCGTATTGTAAGAAGTCGTAGTTGCATGACTAGTATTATACGTTGTTAAAGTAGTATGACTCGTATTAAACGTGGTCGTAGTAGCACGAGTAGTGTTATAAGTAGTAGTATAAGACGTAGTAGTTGCATGACTCGTACCGAACGTAGTAGTCGTGGACTTACTTGTAGCATAAGTAGTTGTAGTCGCGCGAGTAGTGTTATAAGAAGTATTATAAGAAGTCGTAGTTGCATGACTCGTACCAAACGTAGTAGTTGTGCTATGAGCAGTATTATACGACGTCAAAGTAGACTTAGTGGTGCTACGGCTTGTATTGTAAGAAGTCGTAGTTGCATGACTAGTATTATAAGTCGTTAAAGTAGTATGACTCGTACCAAACGTAGTAGTGGTAGCACGAGTAGTGTTATAAGTAGTAGTATAAGACGTAGTAGTTGCATGACTCGTACCGAACGTAGTAGTCGTGGACTTACTTGTAGCATAAGTAGTTGTAGTCGCACGAGTAGTGTTATAAGTAGTAGTATACGAAGTAACATGACTAGTGCCGTAAGACGTTGTAGTAGCGTGACTCGTACTGTGACTCGTATTATAAGAAGTCGTAGTAGACTTACTAGTACTATACGTCGTTAAAGTAGTATGACTAGTATTAAACGTAGTCGTAGTAGCACGAGTAGTGTTATAAGTAGTAGTAGTAGTATGACTAGTTGCAGTAGCATACGAAGTATTATACGACGTAGTAGTAGTGTGGCTTGTGCCAGTAGCTCGTGTTGTGTTAAACGAGGTAGTTGTAGAATGAGATGTAGTAGAATCTGTATTATAACTAGTGTTATAAGTAGTTGTAGTATTAAACGAGGTAGTGGTATTAAAGCTAGTAGTCGTGTTAAAGGATGTAGTAGTATCTCGACTAGTAGTATAAATGGCCGTCCACGTTGTAGCTAATGTGCCATTATTATTGACAACTACATAGTTAGCGGAGTAAAGTGTTCCAGCATCTCCTTTTACGAAGATCTGGGAAGGCGTTTTTAGCGTTCCGTTATCATTAACCTTAATAGTCGCCATAACTTACACCACATACCATACATGTCCATTCGGGAAACCCGTCGCACTACTAGGTGCTGTTGCGGTAACCGTTTGTGTTCCTACGTTCTTTGCGGCAGATGTGATTGCACCTGTGATTGTAAGAGCCGCGAAAGTAGGGCTATTACCTGTAGCCAATGCTTGGTTCAAAGCTTTTACCGAGGCAATGCTCGTTAGCTCTGAGTCCATTAAAGCACCCGCTGAAGTTACGTTGGCAGTATCAGTAACATCTGCACTCGCTTCGATAGCATTCAGCTTAGTATGGTCTGCGTTTGTAAATACATTAGAGTCTGTAGCAGCTTCTACTGCGGCTCTTATCTCAGCATTAGTTTGATCAGCTGTGGCACTCGCCTCGATAGCATTAAGCTTAGTATGGTCTGCATCAGTAAATACGTTAGAATCACTAGCAGCTTCAACAGCTGTTCTTATTTCTGTATTGGTCTGATCGGCCGTGGCACTGGCCTCAATAGCATTCAGTTTACTGTGATCTGCGTTAGTAAAGTTATTTTGTGATAGCCCACCGTCACCAACTGAATAAGTGGTATTCGTATCCGTAGAAGCGATAGTACCATTAGCAGCTATAGTTACATTAGTACCAGCAGTTAGAGCGGCTACTACGTTAGTAGTATCAGTTACGTCAGCACTAGCTTCGATAGCATTGAGTTTACTGTGATCCGCGTTAGTAAAGTCATTTGTAGTCAAACCACCATCACCAACTGAATAAGTGGTATTCGTATCCGTAGAAGCGATAGTACCATTAGCAGCTATAGTTACATTAGTACCAGCAGTTAGAGCCGCTACTACGTTAGTAGTATCTGTCACATCAGCACTCGCTTCTATAGCGTTTAGCTTGGTGTGATCAGCATCAGTAAATACATTTGAGTCTGTAGCGGCTTCAACAGCAGCTCTTATCTCTGCGTTACTCTGATCAGCAGTAGCACTTGCTTCAATACCTGCTAATTTACTATTTTTTGTATCGGTATAAGCATTGCTTTCTGCTTCATATAAGGCTTTAATCTGAGCCCCAGTCTGATCAGCAGTAGCACTTGCTTCGATAGCATTGAGTTTACTGTGGTCGGCATCGGTAAAGGCATTAGAGTCTGTAGCAGCTTCTATAGCAGCTCGGATCTCGGCATTAGTCTGATCAGCCGTTGCACTCGCTTCTATAGCGTTTAGCTTAGAATGGTCAGCATCTGTAAATGTATTTGAGTTAGAGGCAGCTTCAACCGCAGCAGCTATTTGAGCGGCACTTACTGCACCAGTATTACCATTCACACTCAATACAGCATCTGTTGGAGTGGCAAGTAATGTATAGTCGTTCATATTTCCAGCTGAACCACCATTATGACAATAAGTTTTATTCTCATCTGAGCGAACTACAATGTCGCCTTCTTCAGCTGTGAGAGCTAAATGAGCACTTTGGCTAGAGGCAGTTTGTACTGTTGTTAGTGCTACTGCAGTAACACTAATCGCACCAGCACCGGATATAGCTACACCTGTACCTGCCGATAATGCTGCAACAACATTCGCAGTATCTGTTACATCGGCGGAAGCTTCAATAGCATTCAGCTTAGAATGGTCTGCGTTAGTAAAGTCATTAGTAGTAAGGCCGCCATCACCAACACTATAAGTAGTATTCGTATCAGTCGAAGCGATAGTTCCACCTGCAGATATAGTTACATTTGTACCAGCAGTAAGAGCAGCTACGACATTAGCAGTATCCGTAACATCAGCACTCGCTTCTACAGCATTAAGTTTAGTATGATCTGCATCTGTAAATACATTTGAGTCTGTAGCGGCTTCAACTGCTGTTCTTATCTCTGCATTAGTCTGATCGGCTGTAGCACTCGCTTCGATAGCATTCAGCTTAGAATGATCAGCATTAGTAAAGTCATTAGTAGTTAAACCACCATCACCAACACTATAAGTAGTATTCGTATCAGTCGAAGCGATGGTACCATTAGCAGCTATAGTTACGTTAGTACCCGCAGTAAGAGCAGCTACTACGTTGGTAGTATCAGTTACGTCTGCACTGGCTTCTATAGCATTGAGTTTGGTATGGTCTGCATTGGTAAATACATTTGAGTCTGTAGCGGCTTCAACAGCAGCTCGGATCTCTGCATCTGTTTGATCAGTAGTAGCACTGGCTTCTATAGCATTGAGTTTTGAATGGTCTGCATCAGTAAATACATTAGAGTTTGTAGCAGCTTCAACTGCTGTTCTTATCTCTGCATCTGTTTGATCAGCAGTTGCACTGGCTTCGATAGCATTGAGTTTGGTATGGTCTGCATCAGTAAAGTCATTAGTAGTTAAACCACCATCACCAACACTATAAGTAGTATTAGTATCTGTAGAAGCGATGGTACCATTAGCAGCTATAGTTACGTTAGTACCAGCAGTTAGAGCGGCTACTACGTTGGCAGTATCAGTAACATCTGCACTTGCTTCTACAGCATTAAGTTTAGTATGATCTGCATCTGTAAATGCGTTAGAGTCTGTAGCGGCTTCAACAGCAGCTCGGATCTCAGCATTAGTTTGATCAGCTGTGGCACTCGCCTCGATAGCATTTAGCTTCGAGTGGTCTGCGTTAGTGAAGTCGTTAGTAGTTAAACCACCATCACCAACTGAATAAGTAGTGTTAGTATAGTTACTAGAATGGATTGTGCCGGCCGAAGAACCAGTCCAGTCAATATGGCCATCACCAATAGCGGCTACGGCCGCTGTTACAAAAGCAGTTGTTGCTAAAGTAGTATTATTAGTGCCTGCACTTTGGGTTGATGAAGTTAGTGTAGAAGCAAGCTGTATAACTCCGCTGGAGTTTACAATCTCTGTTCCGGCTACTTCTAAGCCATTTTTAACTCTAAAATTATGATTTGTTGCCACGGTTCACGTCTCCCCTAGGCCTGCTTTATTAAGCTACTTTTGATTAAGTTTGATACAGTATATGAGATTTCAGGTACTTTGTCAAGTATTATTTTTACTACCTCTATAGTTTATACTGCTATTGTCTGAAGGATAACCTTATATGCCATTGTGTCACCAGAGGCAGGGGTTACACGTAGTCTTACATTCGACCCTGAGATATCTGCACTAAAAGCTGCTTCAGCGGCTGCTCCTGTATATACTGTTCCATACTCTGTAATATTGGCAGTTGAGCCGTCATGAGTAAGTAGTAGTTCTGTAACATGATAAGTACTATCAGTAGAATTTGTAATTTGAATAACATACTTTGCTGATCTATAAGTTGCCTTTGCAAACGTAATTATAGACTTCTGAGTAGTGGCATTCGAAGTAGCTGTACCTGTATCTTTTGCAGCTACATCATCCTTATTTTTACTTCTCTTTACAGTACCATCAGTGCTGAGTAGTTCTGCTAGGAGTCTGCCTTTTGATTTAGCCATTTCTATGCCTCCTTAGACTGTGATACTATGTCGGACAACTTTAATAACCCTAGTATCACTAGACGCAGGAGTTACCCGAAGTCTTACACTTCCTGATGAGATATCTGCATCAAAGGTAGCTTCTACTGCTGCACCTGTAAATACAGTGCCATATTCGGTTATTTCTGGAGTTGTTCCATTATGAATTAAAATTATTTCTGTTATCTGATAGGTACTATCTGTTAAATTTGTAATTTGAACCGTATACCTTGCTGATCTAAACTCCGATGCCGCAAAAGAATTAACTGTAGCAGCAGCAGTAGAGGCAGTAGTTACTGTACTTCCACTTAGCACCCCCTGAGTGTCTATGGTATATACGGTGCCTGCAGCAGATTTATACGCAGATATTTGAACTAAGTCATTTGTTGAGGCGCCTGCGGTTAAAACAACTGAGGTGCCGTTTGTTGCAATATAGTCCGCGCCTGAGCCTTCATCGAGCAGAATACCGTTTAGAAATACTTGAATTTTGGCAGGAGTGCCAGTGTCGTATGCTAAAGTAGCACTGTACACATCCGATCCTGAGAAAGTAGTTTGATTACTAGTTGCAACATACTCATAAGTTGTATGAGTAGATACGTCTGAAGACGAAGAAGAATCACCCCCTATTTCTACAACAGAATCTGAGCCATCATTTTTCTTGATGTACATCTTTCCGTCATATGTATTGATTGCTACCTCACCTAAAGCTAAAGAAGAGGTACTAGGAATCGCGCCTTCCGTAGAGGAACGCTTTAGTTTGATCGTTTGTGCCATATGGCCTCCTCAATATTGCGTATATACGCTGGAGTTAATTTTTAATTTTTAGAATGTACCGCCATCTAGGTTACCGGTGTAGGTTGCGGCAAAGTTTGCTGCAGTTAAGATTGGTGAGGTTACATTTGCAGTTTCTCCCGAAACAGTCTGCCAGTAGTTTGCACTTTCGTTCCAAACTAAAGATACGTTGTTAGAAGTTCCTCGTTCAACTTCGAGACCAGCATTTGCAGAAGGAGTGCCTGTCTCATCACTGTTCAATGTCATAATAGCATCGCCAATGGCAACAGTATTAGAGTTAACAGTAGTAGTTGTACCGTTTACAGTAAGGTTTCCAGAAACAATAACGTTGCCACTTGCGGTAAGAGTAGTTGCAGTGATATCATCAGAAGTAAGAGTTCCGTCTACCGAAACATTATTAAAGGTTACGTTAGAGTTAGTTGCAACAGCCTGTCCAATTGCAACAGAAACAGTATTACCAGATACACTAGTAGCAACACCAGTACCTCCTGCAATAGTAAGAGTCTCTCCACCTGCAACAGCATTTGTAGTACCGCTATCTGCATCAAGATCGAAAGAAGTAGATATTGCACCTGTAGATATCGCAGTTACAAGACCCTTAGCGTTAACAGTAACAATTGGAATTGCAGTAGTAGAACCGAAGCTACCAACATTAGAGTTAACAGTAGCAAGAGTACTTGCTCCAGTTACGTTAGCAGTACCATCGAAGTTTCCAGAAGTCCATGTAACGTCGCCAGTTATAGAAGCGGTACGAGCAGTAGCCCATTTAGTAGCTGTAGCAGCTAGTGCAACTGCTATGTCTGCTGAACCGTTGAATGATGTTCCACCAATTGTTCGTGCAGTAGCTAGTATAGTAGCGGAGCCTGCAAGACCTGAGGTATTTTGATTACCAGCTGTGTTAACGCCCGGCAGGTCGATATTTGCAGAGCCGTTAAAGGATACACCACCAATAGTACGAGCAGTTGCAAGAACAGTAGCAGTATCTGCATTACCTGTTAAAGCACCAGTGAAGCTTGCAGTGATTGTACCTGCAGAAAAGTTTCCAGAACCATCTCGAACTACTAGCTTACTAGCTGTATTTGCCGAAGCTGCTCCTGCAATGATATCAGTATAATACTTACCACCAATAGCATCAATATCACCTGTGCCGCCACCGGGACGACCAACGAATAACTTATTACTATCTGATGAATATGCTAGCTCACCATTTGCTAGTGAGGTAGGTGTTGCGGTACTGGAACTGCGTTTAATTAGAATTGTTTGAGCCATTGAGGTACTCCGTTAGCCTTAAAAGGCTCCTGCGTCAAGCACTTCAGAGGTGTTTGTGACGACTAGATTAGTCCATGCAAATACTCCTGTGCTTACTTCGCGATATACTTTCATTACATTATCATCCGTATCATACCACGTGTCCCCTTCTGAAACATTTGTTCCTGTGGGGGTGCCTGTACTACGGAAATCTTGGTCTGCGAGCTGCTCTAAAGCCGACTGCACGTTTGTTGCGGTTATTGTACCATAGGGCTGAACTGTAGTACCCGCCGCTACCATGGCGGTAGATATTGCTATACCTTTAGCTTCAATCTTGGTTATGGTAGGGGCAATACTTATTGTTGTAACATCTTCTGCTACGGTGACTCGTACTATATCTTCCGAGATTGATAGCGTTGTTTTATCTACCATTATCTTGTAACCTCTTGTGTGAGAGTTACCTCCCCGTGTAGTAATCTAGTGACAAGTGCATCACTGCTTGTATAGATTTCTAAGTCATAGTGGAATCTTCCAGAGGTTAAAGTCTTAGAAGTAGCGTTTGGTAATGACATCGTAATTTTACCATTTGTAGGTGTTGGAATAGTGCACGTAAATGTAGCAGATATACTAGCATTAGCCTTAGTGGTTCTAAGTTGTGCACGTGCGGAATACCCAGTCAGATTTTTAACCGTTCCGGACTCGTCTACTGTAAACTCTATCGCAAAGTCGGAACCTTGGTCGATAACTAGGTCATATCGGGCTGCACTCATTTCATTTTCTCCATTACAGAATTATAGCTATTTTGGGTTATTATGTCAAGGTTTATTTTTTGCATGGTATCAACTCCCTTTACTCATCATCATCATTATCTAAATTACCAATTTTTACACGCAGATTTCCTCCCGAAAAGATTTTTAGAGCGTCGGAATAAAGCTTAAGGGCGCTAGTAGTCCCTGTTATAGTAGTATCTCCGATTGTGAGCCTGTCTGCAGCTATACTACCTGTAGTGAGTCTTCCTCCATCAATCGTAGTAGTTTGTGTTACGTTATTGATAGAGGCCGAAATGTCTGCTGCTTCCACAGGGGTGATATCTCCACTACCAGATCCATCCGTTAAAGTTCCGCCACTAAAAGTAACAACTCCAGTAAAACTAGTATGTTTTACAATATTAGTGTAAGCTACAGTAATGGTTGACGACTCGGCCGCTGCTTCCGTTCCATAATACCGAACAGTATAATATGTATTACTAGACGTGGCATCTTGTGTATTTGGAGAATTTTTCCAAACATTTGTTGTTCCACTATCTAAAACTCTACTAGTACCCGAACCTCCATCTGTTATATCTCCACTGCTGAAGTTATAAACATTAACTGCTGGGCTAGGGGGATTATTAGCAGTAGTTTTTTCATAATATAAGTAGCCTTGAATAGTGCGAAGGCCATCTGGTCCTGTAGGGCCCGGCACATCAGAGTCGTTTCTTTCAGCCACAATAACAGGAGCAGACCAAGAAGTTTCATTACCTGATGCAGATAATCCGTCTGCTGTAAAGTTTCTTCGAGACATGTACACTTTATCGCCATCACTTCCTAATGCAGGTTGAGTAGTGCTCCAGCCTGCTTCTAGGCCATTTACAGGGCTTGCGTAAGTTTGGCTTGAGGCAGTACCGCCCACCGTAGTGTCATTTAATTTAAAGATCTGGACATTTTTTTCAGCATTTCCTACAAATTTTACGAAGCTATTTAAAGCGGTTATTCTCGAGTCTCCAATAGCTGGCTTAGTTTCACTCCACTCATAGAAATTTACATATTCTCTGTTTGTATACGCACCATCTGTAATACTAAAAGATTTATTACTGCCCGAAGCATTCGAAGCATATACAGGTATTACACCTTCTGAATCACCGTCTTCTCCGATAAGTTTTACAAAAGTAAGAGCTGTAACCGCACTATCTGATAAACTAGAGAAACTACCCGTATACTCATAGAAGTTTACGTGAGTATTGCTACCTTCAGTAATAGATACAGCACTCCATGTAGTAGGATTACTGCTAGCGGCATAGAGAGCCTTGACACCTTTAGTTAGACCATCTTCTCCAGAGGCGCCCGCTACCACAGCTCCTGAAAACTCTGAAGTAGCAATAGTGTCAGAACCAGTATTAGAACTGGCCGTGGCCTGTCTAACCCACAAATAAGATCCTTGAGCTACTGTTGGTATTGTAGTAGTCCAACTATTTAGTGTACCACCCGACACGACTCCTGTTGCAAAAGTATAAGTAAATGTACCACTAAAAGCCGCAGGTGCCGAGGAGCTACTTGTAGATGCTCGATATAATGCTACTACAGCATTTGAATTACCATCAGCTCCTGTTATGCTTGCCCCGTCTTCTCCTACTCCACTATGTACGACTGCTCCTGAAAATTCTGAAGTAGGAATACTGTCAGTAGTACCAACAGCACTTGCTGTAGCTTGTCTGACCCATGCGTACTCTCCAGCAGCTAAAGAGGGGACTGCAGTAGTCCAGCCATTAAGTGTTCCACTTGATACTGCTCCAGTAGCAAATGTATAAGTAAAAGTACCACTAAAGGCTGCGGGCGCAGAAGAATTACTAGTATTCTTATTATAGAGGGATACTGTGGCGCTCTGAGCACCTGCGGCTCCATTTGTTCCATTATCTACAGTTATACTTGTACCATCACTAAAAGTAATAGTTCTAGTATTTCCACTAAGAGTATTAGAAGTTATCGTTAAAGCATCCGCATCTACGCCATCGTTTCCTTTTGTGAAGCTCTGGATTTTTGTAAAAGTAGTAGCAGTTCCTTCTCCATTCCTAGCTACTATAGTGTATGTAATAAAATCAGCAAATGCATTATTCAACATGCCACTAGCAATGCCATACCTTCGAGTATAAGTACTTACTGTGGTAGGAGAGGCGTTTGGATCAATGTCATTTCCACTAACAGCCGTTACATTGAAAGTATTCGCACCTGACGTATTATAAGCAAGAGTAGTACTACCTAAAAATACTCTTATATCAGTACCTGAATTAGCATAAGTTCTAGCTACACCTGCACTAGTAGCGGGTACTGTGTGGGCCTCGTTTGTTAAAATAACTGTGAATGCATCACTACCGTCTTTAATGCCGTATATCGATGTAGAATCAGTAGCAACAATTGTTCCGTCAGACGTAACATCCACTCTTACTGTTATCTGTTCTCCATTTGCAGGCTCTAGACTATCGGGGATATTACAAGTTACAGCATTTCCAGTAGTGGTTTGTGTCCCTCCTGTTGCTGTAATTAAAGTATTATCTACATAAAATTTATAGATCTTACTTCCTGAGGTATTCTTAGCAGTTGCAGTAAGTGTAATAGTAGTACTTTCTGTGTCAGCCAAAGTATAAGGAATAACATACTTACTAGCTGTTAGGTTTACAACTTTTGCGCCCGGACCTGCATTACCTTTTGTAAAGCTCTGTACTTTAGTAAGAACAGTAGCAGTACCTTCACCATTTTTAGCAGTTATATTATAAGTAATAGAGGCACTGGTGTCTGCATTAGCCATGCCACCTGCAATGCCGTACCTTCGAGTATCATTAGCTATGTTAAACTGCTCTGTGCTAGGGCTTGCATTTACAGTAATATCTGTATCCGAAAGAACTGCTACACTAAAATTATTTGCACCTGTCCCATAAGTAAGTGGAGTACTACCTTTAAATACTCTTATATCAGTACCTGAATCAGCATAAGTTAAAGCTAAACCCTCTTCATCTGCAGGTAGTATATGAGCTTCATTTGTAAAAACAACTGTAAATGCGCTGTCACCGTCTTTAATACCATATATAGAAGTAGAGTCTATAACTGTAGTACTTCCTTGAATAATCTCTAGTTTGATCGTTTTTTGCGAGCCATTTGCAGGCTCATCACCGTCTGCAAGTACAAAAGTATGAGTATCTAGAGTATTGGTAGTAGTCTGTTTAAGAACATTATCGACATAGAATTTATATGTCCTATTACCTGCTTCAAAATTTGTAGCGGTCGCAGTAAGTGTAATAGTAGTACTTTCTGTATCCGCTAAAGTATAAGGAATCACATATTGAGAAGCAGTTAATATAGCACTTAGCGCAGGGTTTCCATCAATAGCACCTGTAGCACTTCCTGTAATACCCCCAGTTATACTTGTTGGAAAATATAAAGATTTAACATATTTATTATTATCTGTTTTTATCTTATGTACTATCCAATAATAGTAAGTTTGAGTACTTTGATCTGTGACAACATGAGAAAATGCGTCTGTATCCGTACTGTGTAAAAACTTAAAGGAAGCATGGTTTCTGTCATTCGTAGTTGCATACCATACTTCACTTGCGTAAGTGTTAGGATCAAATGTTGATGCATTAGTCCACGCAAGATTCACAGCTCCTTTAGTGCCCGTACTGGCAGTAAGAGACTGAGGAGTGCTAGGGCTGTTCCTATTCTGTATAGACCCCGTAGCAATAGCACCGCCTACTGCGGGCTCTGCAAGACTTTTTATCAAGAAAGCGTCATTGTTATGCTCATCGGCAGTTATATTGACTAAACAATCAGTACCAGCTGCAAGACTGGCTATTCTAAATTCTTTGTTTACCCACCCAAACCTATCATAATTTAATCTTATAATAGAACCGGGAAGTAATAGTATGCCTTTAGGCGCCATTTTAAACGATATAGTCAATCCATAGCGAGACTCATCAAGCATTTGATTAATATTAAATCTAGCATTGAAGTAGTTAGTAATGCCGGGACAGCCGTAGTTACCCTTCTTCGGTATACTTTTGTCTTGCTTAAGATATACAGAGTTAAAGAACGAGACAGACCTAGATTCAAACTTAGTCTGAGGATCTTTAATACTAGTACTAACACTATTATAGGTTTTCTTAACGCCTTTATCTTTGAGAGAGATACTTCCGATAATATCTGCTTCTTCAATGACTTCGCCAACCACAAAAGTATTAGGGCTTTGACCTCTTACGTCTAATTGATACCTACCATTCGAGTAGCGTAGAATACCATTAAATTGCTTTAACATTAAATTGACATTATCAAAAATAGGGTTAGCAGTTGCTATTGTTTGGTTCATTTGATGACGAGTAACGTTTCGTTGACCATTAGAATCCCACCCTATATATTTCCAGTATTTAATATCATCTGAATCATATAAAGTATACCCTGTGCCTCTAAAGTCTCCATCACCAGTACCAGTAGTATCTCCTGAGGAATAAGGAACCCAAGATTTTGCTAGAGGATTTCCATTATCAGATTTTTGAGACAGGTCAAGAACGAGAGCGGTACCCCCACCTACTTTAGTTAGCTCCAGAGCAGTTATAAGATCTCCACTATCGAGAGTGTAACCTCCAGAGGCAGAACTATTAGCGTTTGTTTGATCAATTTGATATAAGTTACCTGTGCTATGCCATATAAGCTCATTAACTCTTACTTCTTCCCAAGTATTAAATTTATGTCCGAGTTTACCTATTACATTCTTAAACACTACTTCTTTGAAAGCATTGGCAGTACCGTTTACTTTTTTAAGATTTTCAGACTCTACCGTTCCTCTAAAGTGAACTACACCAGAAGGAGCGTACTCATATACATCTCCCGGGAGAACAGGAGAATCATAAGGTACTGCAACTGTTACTTTAGAACGAGTATCACATAAACGCGCGGCTTCTTTAAAAGTTGGTAAATCAATATCTAAATCTAGGTCTAAGCCTCTGCCATATCTTTCACTAGTTAAGTAGTCTAGTAGTTGCATTGCAGGGTTAATACTTACTCGTATATCTGGTTTACTCGCAGATATAACATAAGTATCACCGGCATCTGGCATAAAGCCTGCGACCCAAGGAGAGTCTACAATGGCTGTATTTCCTGAGTTAGTGTACGAAGTAATTGTTTTTACTTGACTGTATGGAACGTCATCACTATCAAAACGTGTAAGTGTTATTGTTTTTCCAGCATAGTACGCATCCGACTGAGAATGAGTAGAGTTAAGAATAATTGCGTTTTTAACAAAAACTTCAGTTATAGTATCAGGTAAGGTAGATACTGCGGTACCTTCTCCAACAGAAGTAAGAGTATTATTTGAGGCATTGAAAACAATATCCCTAAACTCACTTTCTTGTAGTTCTGGGATTGCGGTTCCATTAAAAGTTAGAACACTTCCCCAAGCATCTGCTATAGCTGCTGCGATAGCGGCTCTAAAAGCTGCGTTATTAGTTAGTACTACATCAACACCGTCACCTCCGGAGTTAGCAGAACTACTAGTAATGGTAGTTTTTGCAGGAGTAGCTACTGTAGAAGTTATATCATCGGATGGATCATCAGGAGACATGTACCATCTATCAGTACCCTTTAACATGTAATGAGTATTAACTATATCTGTGGCATAATCGGTTATAAACCTAGTTTGTGTAGCTCCGTCTGCATCTAAAAAGTCCCATTTATCTATAATAGTAACTGAAGCGGCGATAACAGCATTATTAGAAGCACGTTTTAAAGCAACAGTATCTCCTAGATTAAAATTAGTTTTTGCGGCAGAGGTATAAACAATACTATTTGTCTTGTTATAGGCTCTATCATAGTTATGGCATTTTACACCCTTACCTCTTACAATAAAGTCTATTTCAGGTATTGAAGTTTCGCCAGCCGCAATAGTAAATTTACCTACAGTATAGGCTGTATCTAACAACTGATGTTGACTGCCCCAATACTCGCCTGTGCCGTCAAAATAATCATTTTGTATTTTAAATCCACTACTAGCTGCTTTGCCTACAAGTGTCGGGTTTGCTTTTTGATCGGGCTTACCTACATGTATTTGAAAGTGTCCGTCTAAAGGGGAAGTAATTGTATGAGTTTTTTCATGCAATATACCAGTATCTGAATCGGCTATTGATGCCGAAGTACTATACGCTTGAGTAAACATATTTGCTTGTCGATATGCTGCGGCTAAAGGTCCTCGTCTTCCATAATTACCCCATAAATCAAGAAACCCACTACCGTCAACTCCAGTACTCGTATTAGCATTATAACCTGTTAAAGCATCGCCTCTATCCATTCGCCCTTTACAAACAAAATCTACAGTATCTCCTGCAGTACTTCGTAAGTCGAAATCAGCTTTATCTACACATATACTACTATTGCCGTCTATATATAGATCAAGTATACCCGCTATTGGTCCTTCACAGATAGCATAAGCTACATATATTTGAGATGCATCGTTGTTATCTGTGTCTACGAATATAGGAATAGAGTCTAATTTCTGTACTCCATATACAACAGGCAAATACTTAGGAGATAAGTTAAAAGCTAGGTCTGTGCGTCTTTCAACCTCAGTCTCAACTTCTCGTAATCTTTTTCCACCAAACCAGCCTCCATTAATATCTACTTGCTTATAAGAAATTTCAATATCATTATAGGTTGCCATAACATTAAGAGATTGGTTAGCATGAGCAAAGCCTAAGTCAGAGCCGTACTCTGGACGAATTAGGGCTTCTGTATCAGGCTCTCCATTACCATCTAAGGCTCTATGAGCGTCATCGACTGTTAGCCTGCCTGATACTCTTGAGAAATCTCCCCAGTGACTGGTTAGTCCCCAAGTTATGCTAGAACCCTTTGAAGGGTCTTCTTTGATAGAACCTGAAGCTATGATTCCTTTAAAGAGTAGATAGGGGTCTCCAATTATTGCATTTGTATCAGGATCGAGATGCGCTTTATATATAAACACTTCTCGATTTAAATAAGTAGTATAAGTAGTATGGCTTTTATTGAGAAGAAGCGCATGTATCTCTTCGGAAGCTAAACTAATAGTATGAAACTTAGTGGCATCTTCTGTACCAGCTACTAAAGCGCCTTCGGCTGAGGCTGTATATGTGAATTTACGGTTGTTATCTTGAAACTCTTTAATAATAGCGTAGCCTTTACCGGCCACCCCATTAGTAGTAGTTAACTCAACTTTATCCCCTTCTCGGAAACCTTCTTCAACTAAATCAACACCTGATTGGCATAATACTGTTGTTGACGTCACAGCAATCCCTGCAAAAGAAACAGACGCACCTAAACTAGCACAGTCAAGAGTTATCGATATACCACTAGCCTTTGCATCTGTAGTTTCTGTTACAGTACCTACTTTAGTAAGTTTATTAGCATTGTATAGTTGAGTACCTGTAGCGATACCCTTGGCGTTCACAGAGAAATCGTCCCATGAGATATCAAAAGCACTATCAGTTATATAAGAATAAGTGTTAGCATTTCTAGAGGTTTTACCTTTAAGTAAGTCGTTGGTAGGTTTTTCAAATTTTACCAGATGTGCGTAATTAAACTGATCATTATTAATAAGAGAGTCTGTTAAAGGGGTAGGGGTAGTTGTATCAGAAGAATCTAGATTCCTCAGTCTTCTATCGAGATCGCGAATTGCCATTACGTTTGAGCCTCCTCAAGCTTTAAAGAAAAAGTATATAAACCTTGTACATCCAAGGAGTACTGTTGCACGTCAGAAGATAAAGTTACCCTCATTAATGGGTTATGAAAATTAATAGTTGAGTCATTAAACGTATTCTTCTGCAGTCCGGGCACAAAGTGTATGATACGCTCCGAAGCAGATGGTCTTGGTAGGCCTGCATAAGTACCAGTAGCATTAGTCTCTACTTGTGTAATTCTATATGTTTTGGTATGGTTAGAGTCATTAGAGTCTGTTATAGTAAACATATCGCCGGGACTCGGATCCCCTGAAGAGCTTGATAAGCCGTCTATAAATAATGATGTTGAACCTGCTGTAGCTAGTACAGTACCATTACCCGAGCCTACACCTAAAGCTGTAAATACAGTTTCTGCCAGACTATCTGCCGCCCCAATGCCTGTAAATGTCGTGCTTCCGGGCACGTTTATCTTATAAGAGTTGTTTATGATAAACTTACCTGCTACTGTATTTACTCTAATAGGATTACTAGCGGCATAAGTAGCAAAAGTACCATTTTGAGGTACGCGGTACTGAGGAAGTGAGACAAAGAAAGGTTTTAATCCCCCTCTCTGGTTCAGTAAAAAATTATAAATTGGTTCAAATTCTGCGCGAGTCAATGGGTTATACGATATAGCTAACTCCCAGTGTTGTCCAGAAACAGCACGAGCCACAACTCTTCCTGAGTTAGTGCGTGTTTTCATAATCTTAGAATTAGAAGTTAATTGCACGCTTCTATAGCCCGGACCGTCAGTTCCAGTATTCTGTCCTGCGTTTCCGATAGGATTATTCGGATCAGGTAGTATTGTTTGATATGCTATACTCATTGTTGGTATGCCTCCTCACGTACGTTTTCTAAAAAGAACTCACCGTGCTCATTTGCCGCTTCTCTAATCATTCTTATTATTTGTCCCTTTTGTGCTATTAGTACATCTTCAACACCTGAAGCATCTATTGCTTGAATATTGAAACTTACATTTGTGCTTCCGCCAATACCTTGTCCAGAAGGTATAATACTTCCTGCGGTATCCGGCATAAATACTTCAGGTCCTTGCTCTCCTACAATGTAACCACCTGAAGCTCTGTTTTTATATCCTGCGAAAGCCGGAGTAGGCTTAAAGTCTGTAGCTCCTGTTCCTTGTCCTGAAGCTCCTCGCATATAAGCAAGCTCTCCGCCTGCATTATTACCTTTTCCGAGATCTACAGTATTACTT
>OOGS01000031.1_pt1 | contig 18634 bp, 16 predicted proteins | sample 1670591 | NCBI WGS metagenome assembly OOGS01 (sample SAMEA98167168, study PRJEB22522) | marine metagenome | biome: marine biome; feature: marine water body; material: seawater | place: Arctic Ocean | collected 05-Oct-2015 | depth 29 m | reverse complement strand
AAATAAAAATGGTGATATAATTAATAAGTATTTAGAGTTGATTAAGAATGATTGCAGAATTGAAAATGAAAAATTAAAACCTTTCATAAAAGAACTAAAAATACATCTAGAGATCTTATCTACCTTTACTGATTGGATTAAAGAAAAAGTTCAAAACTCAAAAGATGATGCAAGTGCAGCATGCAATGACTATTTAAAAGCATTGGGGTTTGTGTCTATAGCACATGCGTGGATAAAAGTTTTAGAGGTAAGTTTTAAAGATTATGAACAAAACAAAGACTTTTATGAAGATAAAATACAGACTGCAAATTTTTATTTTAAAAGAGTTTTACCAAGAGCTGAAAGTCATTTTAAAACTGCTACATCAGGAAGTGACTATATAATGAATTTTAAATTTAGTTAATATGAGTCATTACGATACAAATTTAGATAAAAATGAGGCCAATTATGTTCCCCTTTCTCCTTTAACATTTTTAGAAAGAACTAAAGATATATATCCAAATTATGAAGCCTTAGTTTATGAAAGTAGATCGTATACATGGGAAGAAGTTTATAAAAGATGTGTTAAGTTTGCTAGTGCACTAGATAAACTGGGTGTGAAAACTGGAGATACAGTTTCTATAATGGCATTCAATACACCAGAAATTTTTGAAGCACATTATTCAATACCAATGGTAGGAGCAGTAATTAATGCAATCAATACAAGGCTAGACCCTAATACAGTAAGTTATATTTTACAGCATAGTGATGCAAAGGTCTTAATTGTAGATAGACAATTTCATGATGTAATTGAGAAAGCATTGAAGAATGTTAAAAATAAAATTACAATTATTGATATTGAGGACCAAGACATAGATACAAGTTCTTTCAAAAAAATAGGAGAACTTGAATATGAAAGTTTTTTAAATACAGGTGATGAAAATTATGAATGGAAAAAACCAAAAGATGAATGGGAAGCGATTTCATTAAGTTACACGTCTGGAACTACTGGAAGCCCAAAAGGAGTAGTTTATCATCACAGAGGCTCATATTTGATGTCAACTGGCAGTGCCACAGCCTGGAATATGCCTAACAAACTAAATTTTTTATGTGTTGTGCCAATGTTCCATTGTAATGGCTGGTGCTATCCTTGGACACTAGCAATGCTACATGCAAGAGTAATTTGTTTAAGAAACATCGATGTAAAAAAGATGTTTGAATTAATTGATAAATATGAAGTAACTCATTTTGGTGGAGCCCCAATAGTATTAAATATGATTGTTAATGCTCCAAAAGAAGATCAAAAAACCTTAAAAAGAAAAGTAAATGTTTTAACTGCAGGTGCACCACCACCAAGCATCATCTTTGAAAAAATGGAAAATCTTGGTTTTGAAGTGATGCACGTTTATGGATTAACTGAAACTTATGGTCATATGTTGCAGTGTGCATGGAATGAAGATTGGAATTCTTTAGAAAAAGATAAAAAGAATGAGATCAAAGCAAGGCAAGGTGTAAGGTACCCAAACACAGAAGGTGCTATTGTAATGGATCCAGAAACAATGAAGCCAGTACCCAAAGATGGAAAAACTATGGGTGAAATTATGATTAGAGGAAATATTGTAATGAAAGGATATTACAAAGATAAAGACGCAACTGATAAAGCCATGTCTGGTGGATGGTTTCACTCAGGAGATCTAGCGGTTACCCATCCAGATGGATATATTAAAATTCAAGATAGATCTAAAGATATTATTATTTCTGGAGGAGAAAATATTTCTTCAATAGAAATTGAAAATGCAATTGCAAAACACCCTTCAGTTTCTTTAGCAGCTGTAGTTGCTAAGCCTGATGAGAAATGGGGAGAAACACCTTGTGCTTTTGTTGAATTGATTAAAGATAAGCCAGCAACTGAAAAAGAAATAATAGATTTTTGTAGAGAAACATTGGCAGGATTTAAGCTTCCTAAAAGTGTTATTTTTTGTGATTTACCAAAAACTTCAACAGGAAAAATTCAAAAATTTGAACTTAGAAAAAAAGTTAAGGAATTAAGTTGATCTTTCAAGTAGACAACAAGAATGTCTTTGCATCAGATTCAGGTCAAGGTATTAATGAAAAAAAAGCCACAATAGTTTTACTTCATGGAAGTGGTCTCTCACATATTGTTTGGTCTTTAACAGAGCAGTATTTATCAAATCAAAATTATAATGTTTTAGCAATTGATTTACCGGGTCATGGAAATTCTGAGGGTGATTGTTTAAAATCAATAGAAGAAATTTCAGATTGGTTAGAAAAAGTTTTTAAAGAACTTAATGTTTCCGAATTAACAATAATAGGACATTCCCAAGGGTGTTTGGAAGCATTGGAATATTCTCTAAGGTATTCAAAAAGAGTTAAAAATTTAATATTTGTTAGTGGCTCTTATAGAATGCCTGTTAATCAAGATTTAATAGATCTTGCTGAGAATGGAGATGATAAAGCAGTTCAGTTAATGATGAAATGGGGATACGAAAATTCTAAAAATTTTATTGGAGGTAATCCTGTAGAAAAAATTATAAATTCTCCAAGAGATATTAGGAAAGTTTTAGCCACTGACCTTGTGGCTTGTAATAATTATAAAAACGGATCTGAAGCTTTAAAGTCAATCAAGTGTCCTACATTATTTATTTTTGGTGAGTTAGATAAGATGGTTAACCTTGAAAAAGGTAAGAAATTTGCTGAACTTATTCCTAATTCAAAAACTCATGTAATAAAAGATTGTGGACATATGATTATGTTTGAAAAAGCTTTTGAAATGAGAGAAAAGATCTCTGAATTTTTAAAAAAATGAAAAACTTTTCAATAGCAAAATCTAGAAGATTAAGAAGTACTCCTTATACTGGAAGAATAGAGAAACAAGGGGTTACAGCATACACAATTTATAATCATATGCTGTTACCTGCTGCATTTGGATCAATAGAGGATAGCTACAAACATTTAAAAGAACATGTTCAAGTATGGGATGTTGCTGCAGAAAGACAAGTAGAAATATCAGGAAAAGACTCTGCGGAGTTAGTACAATTGATGACATGTAGAGATTTGTCAAAATCTAAAATAGGCAGATGTTATTATTGCCCTATAATAGATGAAAATGGAAATTTAGTTAATGACCCGGTCGTTCTAAAACTAGATGAAAATAAATGGTGGATATCAATAGCAGATTCAGATGTAATCTTTTTTGCCAAAGGCCTAGCAGCAGGACACAAATTTGATGTTAAAATTGTAGAACCAGTAGTTGATATAATGGCAATACAAGGTCCAAAATCATTTGCATTAATGGAAAAGGTTTTTGGAAAAAAAATTACTGAACTAAAATTCTTTGGGTTTGATTATTTTGATTTTGAAGGAACAAAACATCTTATAGCAAGGTCAGGATGGTCTAAACAAGGTGGGTATGAAGTTTATGTTCAAAATACAGAGTCAGGACAAAAATTATATGACTATCTTTTTGAAGTTGGAAAAGAATTTAATGTAGGACCTGGGTGTCCAAACTTAATAGAGAGAATTGAGAGTGCATTACTATCTTATGGAAATGATTTTGATAACAATGATAATCCATTTGAATGTGGTTTTGATCAATATGTTAGTTTGGATAGTGATATAAATTTTTTAGGAAAAGATAAATTAAAAGAAGTTAAATCAAAAGGAGCCCAAAAGAAGTTAATGGGTATTAAAATTGATATAAAAGAAATTAGTCTCACAGGATCAAAAAATTTATATGATGAGAAAAATAATATAATTGGTGAATTAAGATCGGCTTGTTATTCACCTCATTTTCAAATGGTTATTGGAATAGCAATGATCCAGAAGTCCTACTGGGAAGTATCTCAAACCTTTAAAATTCGAATAAATGACAACACTTTTCTTGGAAAAGTTTGCGATTTACCCTTCATCTAGTATAAAAGCCTAATAACATCATGAATATAGCAATTGTAGGAGCCACAGGTAATGTTGGAAGAAAAATTCTCGAAGTTCTAGAGAGGAAAAAACTTTCTATAAGGGAACTATTTTTAGTTGCCTCACCAAGAAGTGTTGGTCAAAAAATAAATTTTAGTGGCAGAGAACATGAGGTCTTTAATCTTGAAACATTTGATTTTTCAAAAATTCAAATTACTTTCTTTGCAGCAGGTGGAAAAATTTCAGAACAATATGCTCCAAAAGCAGCAAAGTATTCAATAGTTATAGATAATTCTAGTTTTTTTAGAATGGATCCTGATGTGCCATTAATTGTTCCACAGGTAAATCCAGAAGCAATTAAGAGTATGAAAAAAAATATAATTGCTAACCCTAATTGCTCAACAGCTCAGTTAGTAATTGCTCTTAAACCGTTACATGACTTATTCAATATTGTACGAATAGTTGTTTCGACATATCAGTCTGTTTCAGGTGGTGGCAAAGACCCTATGGATGAACTAATAGAACAAACTAAATCATCTCTAGAAAATAAAGAAATTAAACCTAGAAATTTTACTAAACAAATTGCTTTTAATGTCATTCCTCACATCGATGTTTTTGCAGATGATGGTTATACTAAAGAAGAATTAAAAATGACCAATGAAACTAAAAAAATTCTTGGTGACAAAATAGAATTAACAGCAACATGTGTAAGAGTTCCAGTTATGGTTTCTCATGCGGAGTCAGTAAATATTCAATTTGAAAAATCATTTTCTTTAGAAAAAGTTAGAGACACTCTTAGTAAAGCAGAGGGCTGTAAAGTTTATGATAAAAGAGAAGATGGAGGATATAGTACTCCAATTGAAGCAGAAGGTAGAGACGAAACTTATATTTCAAGAATAAGAGAAGATAAAACTAACAAGAATTCATTAAACCTATGGATTGTTTCTGATAATTTACTTAGAGGAGCGGCATTGAATGCTGTTGAAATTGCAGAAACTTTAATTAAAAATAATCTTAATGGAAAATAATAATCCTTTATCACCACATATTCAGATCTACAGATGGCACATATCTTCTTTAGTATCTATTTCACATAGAATTACAGGAATAATAAATATAGCTGCCATAACAATAATTTGTTTTTGGATTGCATCCTTACTACTAGGTGAAAATAGTTATGAGTTTACTAAGGTATTTTTAAATTCTATTTTAGGAAAATTCATAATTTTAGGTTTAACATGGTCATTTAGTTTCCAGATATTAAGTGAAATAAGACATTTAATTATGGACCTAGGATATGGGTTTGAATTAAAAGTATCAAAGATAACAGGATTAATCGTGATCATTGGTTCATTTTTTTTAACAATTTTAATTTATTTAATTGGAAAGCAATTTATTTAGCATGAATAACGTGACTAAAAAATGGCTATTAATGAGAGTAAGCTCTGTGGTGTTGATACCATTAATGACATGGTTTATTTTAAATTTAGTTTCAGTTTTCAATAAAGATTATGTTGATATTGTTAATTTTTTTTCAAATCAGCCATCTAAAATTTTAGTTTCTTTGTTGTTAGTTTTTGCCTATTTTTTTTCAGCTTTAAGTATTAGTGAGGTATTTGAAGACTATATACAGGATGAAAAAATCAAAAATGTCGCAAACAAAGCACTCAATATTTTTGCTATACTAGTTCCATTAATCACAATAATTGTAATATTTAATTTAAACTAATGAGCTCATATAAAATAATAGACCATGAATATGATGTTATCGTACTTGGTGCGGGAGGCTCAGGCTTAAGAGCTGCTGTTGGTTTAAGTGAAGCTGGTTTAAAGACAGCCTGTATTTCAAAAGTATTTCCAACAAGAAGTCATACCTCTGCTGCTCAAGGAGGAATTTCTGCATCTTTAGGGAATATGGGTGAAGATGATTGGCGTTGGCATATGTATGATACTGTCAAAGGGGCTGACTGGTTAGGTGACCAAGATAGTATCGAGTATCTTTGTAAAGAAGCTCCAGCAGCTGTTATAGAATTAGAAAAATATGGAGTTCCATTTAGTAGAACTGATGATGGTAAAATTTACCAAAGACCTTTTGGTGGAATGACAAAAAATTATGGCAATGGAATTGTTCAAAGAACATGCGCAGCCGCAGATAGAACTGGACATGCAATACTTCATACCCTTTATGGACAAGCTTTAAAACACAACACTGAATTTTTTATTGAATACTTCGCTCTAGATTTATTAATGAAAGATGGTGAATGCAAAGGTCTTATTGCTTGGAATTTAAATGATGGAACAATTCATAGATTTAGAGCTCACAGCACAATAATTGCAACAGGTGGTTATGGAAAAGCTTATTATTCTGCAACTTCAGCACACACTTGTACTGGAGATGGAAATGCAATGGTTTTAAGAGCAGGTTTACCATTACAAGATATGGAATTTGTACAATTTCACCCAACAGGAATTTATGGACATGGAACTTTAATTTCTGAAGGTGTTAGAGGAGAAGGTGGCTATTTAGTTAATTCAAAAGGTGAAAGATTTATGGAGCGTTATGCACCAAAAGCTAAAGACTTAGCATCTAGAGATGTAGTAAGTAGATCAATGTCAATTGAGATTAATGAAGGAAGAGGTGTGGGTAAAGAACAGGATCATGTTCATTTACACTTAAGTCATTTAGATAAAAGTATTATTGAAAGTAGACTTCCAGGAATAACTGAAGCAGCAAGATTATTTGCAAATGTTGATGTAACTAAAGAGCCAATACCAGTAGTTCCCACTGTTCATTACAATATGGGAGGTATCCCAACAAACTATAAAGCTGAAGTATTAACAGGAAATGATTCTGAAACAGTTCCAGGATTAATGGCAATTGGTGAGGCTGCCTGTGTTTCTGTTCATGGAGCAAATAGATTGGGATCTAATTCTTTAATTGATTTAGTTGTATTTGGAAGGGCAGCAGCCAAGAGAGCTGCTGAAATTGTAAAACCAGGAACTCCACATGAAGATATAGGGGAGACCGAAACAGAAAAATGCTTAGAAAGATTTGATAAATTAAGAAACTCCAATGGTGAAAATAGCACTGCAGAACTTAGACTTTCAATGCAAAAAACCATGCAATCAAAGTGTGCTGTTTTTAGAACAGAAAAAACACTTAAAGAGGGTGTTGATGATATTAGAAAAGCATACGATGGAATGGAATCAATTTCTGTAAAAGATAAGTCACTTGTTTTTAACACTGATTTAGTGGAAACATTGGAGTTTGATAATTTGATAAGACAAGCAATTACAACAGTGGATTCTGCTTATAATAGACAAGAGAGCAGAGGTGCACATGCAAGAGAAGATTTCCCAAAAAGAGATGATGAAAAATTTATGCAACATACTATTGCTTGGTGCAATGGAAAAGATTCAAAAATTGGCTATAGACCAGTTACTAAAACAACTTTAACAAATGAAGTTCAATACTTTCCACCACAAGAAAGAGTTTACTAGTGGTTCAAATAAATTTACCTAAAAATTCAGAAGTTCAAAAAGGTATCTATTATCAAGATAAAACTGGATCAAAAAATATCAGAAAAGTAAATGTTTATAGATGGGATCCTTCAAATGGAGAAAACCCAAGAGAGGACACTTATGAAGTTGATATGGATAACTGTCCTTCAAAAGTATTAGATATTTTAAATAAGATTAAAAATGAAATTGACCCATCATTGGCTTATCGGAGATCTTGTGCACATGGTGTTTGTGGATCTTGTGCAATGAATATGGATGGTAAAAATGGTTTAGCATGTACAAAACCTCATTCAGAAATTGAAGGAGATATAAATATTTATCCATTACCTCATTTAAAAGTTAAAAAAGATTTAATTGGTGATTTAAGTGGATTATATAAACAGTATGAATCAATTGAGCCTTGGTTGAAAACAAATACAAAAGTTGAAACTACAGAAATTATTCAATCTCAAAAAGATAGAAAAAAATTAGATGGTGCATATGAATGTATCATGTGTGCATGTTGTTCCACTTCTTGCCCAAGCTATTGGTGGAATGAGGATAAATTTTTAGGTCCTGCAGTTTTGCTTCAAGCTTATAGGTGGATAGTAGATAGTAGAGATGATGAAAGAAAAGAGAGATTAAAAAAAGTAGCTGATGAACTTAAGTTGTATAGATGTCATACTATTATGAATTGCACCAATGCTTGTCCTAAGGGATTAAATCCAGCAAAAGCCATAGCTGAATTGAAAAAAATGCTTGCAACAAGCTAATTACCCCTTTAAATAGCACCATTCATGAATTTATTAGAACATTTTGTTGGCGGAAAGCTAATTTCAGGCTCATCTGACAGAAAAAGCAAAATTTTTAACCCCGCAACAGGTGAACAAGAGTCAGAGGTAAGATTGGCTAATAAAGCAGATCTCGACCAGGCTGTAGAAGTTGCACAAAAAGCATTTGAAACTTGGTCATTAAAACCTTCACTTCAAAGAGCAAGAGTAATGTTTAAGTTTAAAGAGTTAATAGAAAAAAATGCTGATGAGCTTACAAAATTAATAGTTTCAGAGCACGGCAAGGTTTATGAAGATGCCAAAGGTTCTTTAACAAGAGGACTAGAAGTAGTTGAGTTTGCATGTGGAATTCCACATTTACTTAAAGGAGAATTTTCAGAAAATGTAGGAACAAATGTTGATAGCTGGTCAATGCGTCAGCCACTTGGAGTAGTTGCTGGTATTACACCTTTTAATTTTCCAGCAATGGTACCTATGTGGATGTTCCCTTTAGCTATAGCTTGTGGAAATACATTTATTTTAAAACCATCAGAAAAAGACCCATCTTGTCCACTAAGATTAGCAGAATTGCTAACAGAAGCAGGACTACCAGATGGTGTTTTTAATGTTGTTAATGGAGATAAAGAGTCTGTTGATGCAATTTTAACAAACAAAGATGTCAAAGCTGTAAGCTTTGTAGGCTCAACACCAATTGCAAAATATATTTATGAAAATTCTGCAAAAAATGAAAAAAGAGTTCAAGCTTTAGGTGGTGCAAAAAATCATTTAGTTGTAATGCCTGACTGTGATCTTGATGGTGCAGTAAATGGATTAATGGGTGCAGCATATGGGTCAGCAGGAGAAAGATGTATGGCACAATCAGTAGCAGTAGCTGTAGGTGATATAGGTGATGAGTTAGTTGCTCGTTTATCAAAAAAAGCTGAAGCATTAAAAGTAGGGCCTGGTATGGATAAAACATCTGAGATGGGTCCACTAGTCACAAAAGAGCATTTAGAAAAAGTAAAAAGTTATGTTGATCTTGGAGTTGAAGAAGGTGCTAAATTAATTGTTGATGGAAGAAATATAAAACTTCAAGGATATGAAAATGGTTTCTTTATAGGTGGTTGTTTATTTGATCATGTTAAAAAGGATATGAGAATTTATAAAGAAGAAATATTTGGACCTGTTTTATCAGTCATAAGAGTTAAAACTTTTGAAGAAGCAACAAAATTAATTAATGATCATGAGTATGGTAATGGAGTAAGCATTTACACAAGAGATGGTGATGCTGGAAGAACATTTGCTAGTAAAATTCAAGTTGGTATGGTTGGAATTAATGTTCCAATACCTGTACCAATGGCATTCCATAGTTTTGGTGGATGGAAAAGATCATTATTTGGAGATAGTGCAATGCATGGAGCTGAAGGAATTAAATTTTATACAAAGCTTAAAACAGTAACATCAAGATGGCCTTCTGGAATACGATCTAATGCAGAATTTGTCATGCCAACAATGAAATAAGGAGAAAAATGAAAAAAATATCTTTAATAGGAGCAGGTCAAATTGGGGGCACTCTTGCTCACTTAATAGGAACTAAAGAAGTAGCTGATGAGGTGGTACTTTTTGATGTTGCAAGTGGCATAGCTAAAGGAAAAGCTCTAGACATAGCTCAATCTTCCTCTGTTGATGGTTTTAATGTGAAATTTTCAGGTACAGACAATTATGAAGATATAAAAGATTCAGATGTAATAATAATCACTGCAGGAGTTCCAAGAAAACCAGGAATGAGCAGAGATGATTTATTGGGTATCAATCTTAAAATTATTAAACAAGTAGCAGAAGGCATTAAAAAAAATGCACCCAATGCATTTGTGATATGTATTACAAACCCGTTAGACGTTATGGTGATGGCCTTTCAAAAATTTTCAGGTTTACCAGCAAATAAAGTAGTTGGAATGGCAGGAATTTTAGATAGCTCGAGATTTAAATTATTTTTATCTTTAGAGTTGAACGTACCTGTAAAAGAAATTGAAGCAATGGTTATGGGAGGACATGGAGATACAATGGTTCCTTTACCAAGATTTACAAAAGTTTCAGGTAAACCATTATTAGACTTAGTCAAAGAAGGAAAAATATCCTCAGAAAGATTAGAAGAAATTAATCAAAGAACTAGAGATGGAGGTGCTGAGATTGTTAAATATCTAGAAAAAGGTTCTGCATTTTATGCACCAGCAGCTTCAGGAGTGCAAATGGCAGAAGCATATTTAAAAGATGAAAAAAAATTACTTCCATGTGCAGTTCATTTAAATGGAGAATATGGAGTTAGCAATGTTTATGCTGGTGTACCAGTAATAATTGGTAAAGAGGGTGTTGAAAAAATAGAACAAATAGATTTGGATGAAAAAGAAAAAAAAGAATTTATGCACTCGATAGATGCTGTGAAAGCATTATGGGAAGCTGCATCAAAAATAGATCCAGATCTATCTAAATAAATCATGAATATTCATGAACACCAAGCAAAAAAAATCTTAAAAGAATATGGGGCAGTTGTGCCTGAGGGTATTTTTGCATTCACAGTCGATGAGCTGATTGAAAAATCAAAATCATTAAAAACAGAAAAGTTTGTATTAAAAGCACAAATCCATGCTGGTGGAAGAGGTAAAGCAGGAGGTGTAAAAATTTTAGATACTATTGAAGAGCTAGGTGTTGCAGCAAAAGAATTATTGGGAAAAATACTTGTGACACATCAAACTGGCCCTGAAGGTAGAGAGGTAAAAAGATTATATGTAGAAGAGTCTTCTAATATAGATAAAGAATTTTATTTATCCTGCTTAATTGACAGAGCAAGTTCAAAAATTGTATTTATATCAAGTGATCAAGGTGGAATGGATATTGAAGAAGTTGCAGATAGTACACCTGAAAAAATTATAACAACAAAAGTAGATATTGTTAACGAAATTTCAGACGCTGATTGTGAAAAGATAATTAAAATTTATAGCTTAACCGATGATGCTAAAAAACAAGCAATAGCACTAATTAAATCAGTATATGATATGTTTTTGGGCACAGATGCTAATATGGTTGAGGTTAACCCGCTAATATTAACTAAAGAAAAGAATATAATCTGCTTAGATGCAAAAGTTAATTTTGATTCTAACGCACTATTTAGACATCCTGAAATTATAGAGTTGAGAGATTTAAATGAAGAAGATCCAGCTGAAATAGAGGCAAGTAAACATGATCTTGCTTATATAAAGTTAGATGGAAGTATTGGTTGCATGGTTAATGGAGCAGGTTTAGCAATGGCAACAATGGATATAATTAAATTATATGGAGAAGAGCCAGCAAATTTTTTAGATGTTGGTGGTGGAGCTTCAAAAGAAAAAGTTTCTGCTGCACTAAAAATAATTCTATCAGATAAAAATGTTAAAGGCATACTAATAAATATTTTTGGTGGAATAATGAGATGCGATGTTCTTGCCCAAGGAGTTGTTGATGCTGCCAAGGAAATAAACATAAGTGTTCCATTGGTAGTTAGACTTGCAGGAACAAACTTTAAAGAAGGAAAAGTAATTCTAGATAACTCAGGGCTAAAATTAATTTCAGCAGAAAATTTAGATGATGCTGCAAAAAAAATAGTAGAGGCTATAAAATAGAATGTCAGTTTTAATTAATAAAAATACAAAAGTTATATGTCAAGGTTTCACAGGTGCACATGGTACTTTTCATTCTGGACAAGCATTAAAATATGGAACTAATCTTGTAGGTGGAGTTACTCCAAAAAAAGGAGGACAAAAACATCTTGAACGTCCAGTATTTAATACCGTAGTTGAAGCTAAAAAAGAAGTTGGTGCTGATGCAACTATGATTTATGTGCCAGCAAAATTTGCAGCAGCAGCTATAATAGAAGCTATTGATGCATCTATTGAGCTTATAGTTTGTATTACTGAAGGTATACCAATTCAAGATATGCTTCGTGTTAAACAAAAGTTAAATAATTCAAAAAGTAGATTGATAGGACCTAACTGTCCAGGAATAATTACTCCTGATGAATGTAAAATTGGAATTATGCCTGGAAATATTCACAAAAAAGGTTCTGTGGGAATTGTTTCAAGATCTGGAACTTTAACCTATGAGGCAGTTGCACAAACAACTGAAAACGGATTAGGACAATCTACCTGTATAGGTATTGGTGGAGATCCAATAAATGGAACAAACTTTATTGATTGTTTAGACTTATTTTTAAATGATGATGAGACAGAATCTATTCTTATGATAGGAGAAATTGGTGGTTCTGCAGAAGAAGAAGCAGCTGAATTTGTTAAAAACCACAAAATAAAAAAGCCTATGGTTGGATTTGTAGCTGGAATAACAGCACCCCCTGGAAGAACTATGGGGCATGCAGGAGCTATTATTTCAGGTGGTAAGGGTGGAGCAGAAGACAAGATTAAAAAAATGGAAGAATGTGGAATTACAATTGCAAAATCGCCATCTGAACTAGGCAAAACATTATTTAATAAATTATCTAATTGAAAATTATTTATCTGATATTATATCAATAGAATAGATGTCATCATCAAAAAATCTCGAATTCGAAAAAACTTCATTTCTTAGCAAATCTAACAGTGCATTTATAGAACAAATGTATTTAAAATTTATCAATAAAGACAAAGATCTTCCTGAAAGCTGGCAAAGTTATTTTGAGGGTATGAGTGAAGATTTAAGTATGATTGCCAAGGAAATTAATGGTCCATCATGGGGTGTAAAAAAAAAAATTGATATTGATGAAATTGAAAAAAGGATCGAAGAAGATGAAAAAAAACTTTCTAATGGAAGTAATGATGCAAAAGTTAATTCAAAAGATTTAATCAAAAGTAACCTTAACTCAATTAGGGCTGTTGCATTAATTAGAGCCTATAGACAAAGGGGACATTTATTAGCAAAGCTTGACCCACTTGGAATGATGAAGACAGAGTATTTAGATGAATTACATCCTGAATATTATGGGTTCAAAAAAGAAAATTATAATGAGAAAATTTATTTAGATGGTGTAATAAATAAAGAGCATTCTACTGTAAAAGAAATATTAAGTTTTTTAAACAAAACTTATTGTGGGCCAATTGGTTATGAATATATGCATATATCAAACCCAACTGAAAGAAAATGGCTTAGAGATAGAATTGAACAGGATGGGAGTTCTCTTCAATTTACAAAGAATGGTAAAGAAGCTATTTTAAATAAACTTATTCAAGCTGAAGGATTTGAAAAATTTTTACATACAAAATATGTTGGTACAAAAAGATTTGGACTAGATGGAGGAGAAAGCTTAATCCCTGCTTTAGAACAAATTATTAAAATTGCTGGTCAATCAGAAGCTAAAGAAGTTAAAATTGGAATGTCTCACAGAGGTAGGCTCAATGTGCTAGCAAACGTTTTACAAAAATCATACAAAAGAATATTCAATGAATTTGCGGGAGACGTTCAAACAACAGGAGAAGAAGGAGCAGGAGACGTAAAATACCATTTAGGAGCATCGTCGGATAGAGAATTTGATGGAAATTCTATACATGTTGGTCTTACAGATAACCCCTCACACTTAGAAGCAGTTAATCCTGTTGTATTAGGACAGACTAGAGGAAAACAATTTTTTCATGAAGATAAAGAAAGAAATAAAGTTTTACCTATTTTAATACATGGTGATGCAGCATTTGCAGGCCAAGGTGTTGTGGCTGAATGTTTTGCAATGTCTGGTTTACCAGGCCATAATACAGGTGGAACAATTCATTTTATTGTTAATAATCAAATAGGTTTTACTACAAGCCCAAGGTTTGCAAGATCATCACCATATCCATCAGATGTTGCAAAAATGGTAGATGCCCCAATACTTCACGTAAATGGTGATGACCCAGAAGCAGTTGTTTATGCGACAAGAATTGCAACAGAATTTAGATTAAAATTTAACAGAGACGTTGTTGTTGATATAATCTGCTACAGAAGGTTTGGTCATAATGAAGGAGATGAACCTTCATTTACTCAACCATTAATGTATAAAAAAATTAGATCACACCCTACACCAGTAGAAGTATATGGAAGCAAATTAGTAAATGAAAATACACTTTCAGAGGATGAACTTAAAAGGTTTAAAACTGAATTTAAAAGCTTACTAGATGATCAATACAAAAATGCAAAAGATTATAAGCCAAAAATTGAATGGTATGAGGGAAGTTGGTCAAGATATAAACCAGAAAAAGGAAAAGATAAAAGAGGTGTAAGTGGTTTTGACCAGAAAAAACTTTTAGAAATTTCAGAAAAGATTAATTCAACACCAGAGAAATTAAATTTGCACAAAACTATAATTAAAATTTTAAACACTAGAAGAGCATCAGTATCAGAAGGCAAAAACATAGATTGGTCAACAGCTGAAGCTTTGGCATTTGGTTCATTATTAGAAGAAGGTTATCCAGTAAGATTAGTTGGGCAAGATTCAGGAAGAGGAACGTTTAGTCAAAGACATTCAGTTCTAAGAAATCAAGAAGATAACTCCAGATATGTTCCACTAAATAATATTTCAAAAGTTCAAAAACGATATGAAATAGTAGATAGTTTTTTATCAGAATTAGCAGTTTTAGGTTTTGAATATGGTTATAGTTTAGTTCAGCCAAACACATTAACAATGTGGGAAGCACAATTTGGTGATTTTGCAAATGGTGCACAAGTAGTAATAGATCAATTTATTGCATCTGGAGAGAGAAAATGGACAAGGGCATCTGGGTTGGTAATGCTTCTGCCTCATGGCTATGAGGGTCAAGGACCAGAGCATTCTTCAGCAAGACTAGAAAGGTTTTTACAACTATGTGCTAATGATAATATGCAAGTAGTAAACTGTACGACACCAGCAAACTACTTTCATGCTTTAAGACGTCAAATGCATAGAGAATTTAGAAAGCCATTAATAATAATGACTCCAAAATCTTTATTAAGAAACAAGCATTGTGTTTCAAATATAGAAGACTTTGATAAAGATACATTTTTCCACAGAATTTTATGGGATCATGCACTAGATGAAGAAAATGGATTTATAAAATTAAAAGAAAGCTCAAAAATTAAAAAAGTAATTCTATGCTCAGGAAAAGTTTATTTTGATCTGCTAGATGCCAGAGAGAAATTGAAGAAAGATGATGTAGTGTTGTACCGAGTTGAACAACTTTATCCTTTTCCAGTTAAAAGTTTAGTTAAAGAAATCAAAAAGTATGCAAAAAATGCTAAATTTTATTGGTGCCAGGAAGAACCAAAAAATATGGGAGCATGGTTTTCTGTAAGGGATTATATACAATGGACATTAGAAACTATTAACGCTAATAATAAGGAAATTTCTTATATAGGAAGAAGTCCAGACGCATCTCCTGCAACAGGGTTTGCAAAAAGACATATTTCACAACAGCAAGAAATTATTAACAAGGTTTTTGAATAAAAATGAGTGAAAAAATTTTAGTACCAGTCTTGGGTGAGAGCATAACAGAAGCAACTGTTGCAAAATGGCTTAAGAAAGAGGGTGATACAGTTGCAGCAGATGAGGCAATAGTAGAGCTAGAAACTGACAAAGTTAATTTAGAAGTACCATCTCCGATAGATGGAGTTTTATCTGCAAAAAATTCAAAAGATGGTGAAACAGTAGAAGTAGGAGCCCTTCTTGGTACGATAAGTCAAAATGGAACTCAACCATCTGAAAAAAAAATAATTACAAAAATTGAACCTAAAAAAAATGAAAATAATGTAGTTAATTTAGAAATTAAAAAAGAAGTTCCTAAAGTTTTTAAAGAACCTGAAGAGGAAGAACCTTTAATATTAACCAATGAGGTTAAAGAAGAGAAAACTGATTCTTCAAATAAAAATAATGAAATACTTTCACCAGCTGTAAGAAAAATTGTGGTTGAAAATAAAATTGATTTAAAAAAAGTTAGTGGCTCTGGTAAAGAGGGTAGAATTCTTAAAGGTGACCTAATTAGTATGATGGGAGAAAACCCACAGCCATCAGAAAGAAAAATTAAATATGGTCAAGAAGAGAGAATTAAAATGTCTAGGCTTAGACAGACAATTGCAAAAAGATTAAAACAAGCACAAGAAAATGCAGCATTATTAACAACCTTTAATGAAGTTGATATGACTGGCATAATGGAAATGAGAAAAGAGAACCAGGAAGACTTCCAAAGCAGATATGGGATTAAATTAGGGTTTATGTCATTTTTTGTAAAAGCATGTGTTGCAGCACTAAAAATGTACCCATCAGTTAATGCTGAAATTGATGGAGACGAAATTATTTATAAAAATTATTATAATATGAGTTTTGCAGTAGGAACTGAAAAAGGATTAGTAGTACCAGTATTAAGAGATGCTGATCAATTATCATTTGCTGATATCGAAAAAAATATTAAAACTATTTCTGAAAAAGCAAGAGATGGAAAAATAACCATAGAAGATCTTCAAGGTGGAACCTTTACAATTAGTAATGGTGGAGTTTATGGCTCAATGTTATCTACTCCAATATTAAATTTACCTCAATCTGGTGTGTTAGGTATGCATAATATAGTCGAAAGACCAATGGTAGTTGATGGTGAGATTAAAATTAGACCTATTATGTATCTTGCCTTGTCTTATGATCACAGAATTATAGATGGAAAAGAGTCAGTATCGTTCTTAAAAATGGTTAAAGAAAACTTAGAGGATCCAAGAAGGTTATTTTTAAATATTTAAATGTCAGATAAATTTCAAGCAGTTGTAATAGGTGGTGGTCCGGGAGGTTATGTCTGCGCAATAAGATTGGCACAATTGGGACTTAAAACTGCATGTATAGAATCAAGAGGTTCATTAGGTGGAACTTGTTTAAATGTTGGGTGTATACCTTCTAAAAATTTATTAAATATTTCTGAAAATTATCATAAGGCACAAAATTTTTCTAAACTTGGCATAGAGGTAGGTGAGGTAAAACTTAATCTTCAAAAAATGATGCAAAATAAGGATAAAGCAGTAACAATTTTGACTAAGGGTGTAGAGTTTTTATTTAAGAAAAATAAAGTCACTTATTTTAAAGGTACTGGAAGCTTTAAATCAGCAAATAGAATCTCAATATTAGATGATCAAAAAAAAAGAAACTATAATTGAGGCAGATAAAACAGTAATTAGTACAGGGTCTGTTCCAGTAGCATTACCAGGTATTGAATTTGATGAAAAAATAATTGTATCTTCAACAGGTGCATTAACTCTGCAATCGGTTCCAAAAAAAATGGTTGTAGTTGGTGGAGGTTATATAGGATTAGAGATGGGATCTGTTTGGTCTAGATTAGGTGCTGAAGTTCATGTGGTAGAATTTCTTGATCATATTACGCCAGGAATGGATAGAGAAATATCGTCAGAATTTATGAAAATTTTAAAGAAACAAGGAATTAACTTCCACATGCAAACTAAAGTAGAGGGAATTACTAAAAACACCAATGGAGCTAGTGTTTCAACATCTGACAAAGATGGAAAAAAAATAAATTTTGATTGTGATGTTGTTCTTATATCTGTTGGCAGAAAACCTAACACTAACAATTTAAATTTAGAAGCAATTGGTGTTGAATTGGATGAAAAGAAAAGAATTATAACAAATAAAAGCTTTCAAACAAATGTAAGTAATGTTTATGCAATTGGTGATGTAATAGACGGACCAATGTTAGCGCACAAAGCTGAGGATGAAGGTATTGCAGTTGCAGAAAATATTGCAGGGCAATCAGGACATGTCAATTATGATATTATCCCTGGAGTTGTTTACACAACACCAGAGGTTGCTTCAATTGGGAAAACAGAAGAGCAATTAAAAGAAGCAAATACTAAATATAAAATTGGTAAATTTTCATTTATGGCAAATTCAAGAGCCAAAGCAATTGATGAAGCAGAAGGTTTTGTTAAAATCCTAGCTGATGAAAAAACAGATAGAGTTTTAGGAGCACATATTATTGGACCTCATGCAGGTGAATTAATTGGAGAAATTGGAGTTGCAATGGAGTTTGGTGCTAGCGCTGAAGATATTGCAAGAACATGTCATGCGCATCCAACATTTTCTGAAGCAGTAAAAGAAGCAGCGTTATCAGTAGATAAAAGAGCAATACACTCTTAAAGTATTTTCATATTATAAAGATATGAAAGTACCGATTCTTATACCAAATATTTTTAATCATCCCTTTACATACAATTCTGATTTGACTTTAAAAGTTGGGGACTATGTAGTGGTACCCTTTGGAAAGTCAGAGGTGACGGGAGTTGTGTGGGATGACTTTGAAAAAAAAACAAATAAAAATTTTGCAATTAAAACAGTTTTAAGAAAATTAGATGTTCCGTCACTAAAGAAAAATACAATTAAATTTTTAAACTGGTTTTCAGAATATAATATGACACCCAAAGGTATGGCATTAAAG
>OOGS01000026.1_pt1 | contig 20245 bp, 35 predicted proteins | sample 1670591 | NCBI WGS metagenome assembly OOGS01 (sample SAMEA98167168, study PRJEB22522) | marine metagenome | biome: marine biome; feature: marine water body; material: seawater | place: Arctic Ocean | collected 05-Oct-2015 | depth 29 m | reverse complement strand
GGGTCATCAGCCTGTTGGTTACGCTCTAATCCTATCACCATGTCGGATAGTTGTGCAATACTGGCTGAACCACGGAGCTCTGAGAGGGATATCTGCCCACCATCTTCATGACCCTTACCCATGGGTCTCCTCAAGTGAGAAACAAGGAACAACCCAACCCCAGTCTCCTGTACGAGCTGTCTTAGCTTGGTCATGATACTATCAATAGCCTTGCGTTCATCTTGAACCTCTTGGTCACTGACTACAATGGACAAATGGTCTAACACAATCCACTTACAGTCTAAACCTTTGGCTAAGTATCTGACTTTACTAAGCAAGTTGTCCTCGTTGGTACTACCGAAGTGGTCATACATAAACATACGACCCTTGCCCATGGTTGCTTCCCAATATCCTCTAAGTTCCTCGTCATCTACTGTATCTAAGTTAAGGTGCAAAGGCATGTTAGCTTCTATGGACATAACACCAAGCGTAGTGTTCTTTACGCTTTCCTCCAAGGCAAGCACACCTATGTTCTCATCGGTTGCGTTGAGTAAGTAATGTTCTAACTCTCGGACCATCTGAGATTTACCCATGCCGGAGCCACTCGTAATAGTTACAAGCTCACCCTTGCGAAAGCCATAGGTTAATTCATTAACACCAAGCCAAGGATAAGGAACGGACTCGACTCTGATTTCCTCGGTCAGTATATCCCATGTGTCCTCACTGGCTACAATACCATCAGGTCTGTAAGGTTTAGCATCCCACCATGCCCTAGTGAATGAAGATATGTTACCTGCTAGTAGCATCTCGTTGGCATCCTTGAGGGGTAGGTCACACACCTTAACTTTGTTAGGTGAGAACAAATCCACCACACTCTTGACTGCTTCCTTGCCTGCTACATCTGTGTCAAAGCATAGCACTACTGCATCAAAGGACTCAAGGTACTCAAGGCTACGCTTGATGTCATTCTTTGCACCCTTGGAGCCAGTGCGTAGACTGACTGATGCATACTTGTTACCAAACATTTGGTGAACACTCATTGCATCTAACTCACCCTCACATACTGTGATGTACTTACCACCACCCTTGAATACATTCTCGCCAAACAATCCTACATCCTTACTGTTACCATCATACATAAAGTCTTTGGTGTCAGTTGTTCTAACCTTGTTACCTATGTGTTCACCATCTACATTGTGGTAGGGATAGCAATGCTTTTTAATTAAGCCATCCTCTCCGTACTGTAGGGTAACACCATACTTCTTTACTACATCTGCGTTGATACCTCTGTCTACTATGGCACCACTGTTACCTGTAAATAATTCCATCTTGCTTGTAACCTCCGTTGTTATCTTTGCTTCAACTCTGCCTTCACCTGTTGGTGCTTCCCAATATCTGCAACCAAAACAATACCCCTGTCCAGTGGAATACCTAGCTAGGTTATCCTTACTGCCACATTCTGGGCATGCCTCATGTTGTATAAAGGTGCCTTGTTGTTCATCATGATTCATAATCTATCCCATTAAAAAGTGGGCGGTTTGAGGTACCACCCGAACCTTAGCCTAAGAGGATATGCTATTTAAAACTCCTCGACTTCCTTACTGTCCGCTACTGCGACTGCATCGAACTCATCTAAGGCATCATTACCACCGGCATAAGCCACTAGGTCCATGACCTGTACTGCTGATAAAGACTTACCAAGACCAAATTTATCCGTTGCTTGATGCTCATAGGTTTCGTATGCTACCTTAACCTTGGACCCATTACCAATCTTTACTGTACTATCCCAACCATGCTTGTGCTCGTCCACTACCTTAGGAGCAGGCATGGTATTACCCTTAGCGGTCATAGGCTTACGCTTAAACACAAAGACATTCGCATCTTTTAGTTTAGGTTTTATCCCAGACTCTATAAGTCTATCTCTTTCTTCATCAGTTACCTTTAAGTCTATTGAATAAACTCCGGGCATTGGTGTATATTTATCTACCTTTGGCTCAAAAAGAGCTGGGTATAACGCTTCACCGATTGCTACTGCCATGTTATTTCCTCATAAATGGTGTCATTAAAATTAATAATAGCTACCGACACCTTTAATAGCTATTAATACCAATTAGTACTACCTTTTATTAACCATCTATTAACTTCTAATGACAATTAATATATATATATAACTATAGTAATAGTATAGCACACTTTTACTTGTTTGTGTAACTCTTTACTAAACTTTCTATATATTTATTGTCAGAGTCATCATCAATACCATAACTATAGCTTGCTCGTCTACATCCATTGCACATATCTAAGAATGTACCTGTTTCTTTATCCTTGTAGACTGACTCGTTGTCATTTAACTGTTTGTTACATGCTCTACATCTCACGATAGTATCTCCTTTAGTTCTTCAAAAGAATATTGATAATCTTCTTCATCATATGTATCACCATTCTCAAGCACATCATCAATTATTTTAATAGCCTTGTCCATTCTTTTCTTTAATGCTCTATTAATTTTCAATGCTTCTTCATTAAAGTTTTTATTGTTGTTGGGGTTAGTCATCTTCGCTCTCCTTATCTCTATGTCCATATTCTTCATAGTCATCATTATCAACAGTACAACCTGATGGGTCAATATCACAATTAGGATAGGAATAACAAGCTAAATGGTTTTCATCTTCTGTGCTCATTTCATCTTCTCCGTTTCAAAATGTATCAAGCCATTGCTTTCCATGTCTAACTTTTTATTAGCCACTAGGATAGCTTCCTGCTCACTCTCAGCCACTATATTAAATGAAGCTATAGTACCTGTCCATTTTACATTAACTTTAAAATTGTACAACTGTGGTTCATCTACCTCACCACCATCAAAGTCATACTGGTCTTTGTTAGCATAAGTTCTTTCTACTCCGTTTCTATCTGCCATTATGTTTCTCCACATTATAAAGTCTAGAATTTAAATCATTAATCATTGCTTTTAATTCAGCAATCTGTTCCTGCATGTCACACATTATACTTAAATAAGTGTGAGGTTCAAGTGAATAATCATAGTTATTTAAAGTAAGTCTACCATTTTCATCAAACAAATCATGACCATACTCATTTTCAATATTTAAATGTTTATCTATCTCTTCATCTAAATTTCTTATATCAGTTGCATATATAATTATATCCATTACCTATCCTCCATGTCAAAGAAGTCATTATAATCTCTAAGCTCTTTAGTCTCACGCTTTAACTCTTCTTCATCTGAGTTATGCCTGTCCTCTGTCCACTCTGTTATACCTGCTCTGCGTTCTCTTTCTTCCTCATAAATTGCATCATTGCGTATCTCTTTCATGTCCTTAGACTGTTCTGATTGCCAGTCAAAGCCTTGCTTCATAAAATTAAAACTGTTTCTATCCATTATTATTACTCCTACATTATTAAAATAAAATCTATCTCTTGGTCCATAAGTTCATGATACTCTTTATCTATCAAGAAGTCAATCTCAAGCAAGTGTTGTAATGAGGAGCCATCTACATCTATCTCAATCTCTTTATCCCCATCATTACTAAACTTAAATTGACTGCCTATATCATTCTCTGTTAAAAAACTATGTAAGCCCTTTAAGGTATAGTCCTCGCCATTGATTGTTCTTCGTTTCATTAGTGCTGTTTTAAATACGTGCATTTTATTTGTCCTTATTTTTGTAAAAAAAAATTACTTAACTTGAGGGTAAGCTCACACTTAACTTGATACTCAGTCCTTATGTTAATGATATTACGCACCGTGTCAAGTCTTTTTTTGTTTATTTACTAAAATTAATTTAAATTATCTCTAATAAGCATAAAGCTACAATCCCTGGGATTTGATTATTTAGGCAGGGCTTAGTATTGGTTAGTGCATAAAGTACGCTTAAATCGAAGATATGGAGTCCTATTTATAGCTTTAGGACATAAAAAACCCCAATTAAGGGGCTTTAATGATTAATAGCTGTTATTTTGTAAATACTCGTCATCTCCTATTTTAGTAATAAAACCGGCATCTAGTCCTTTCTGTAATAGTTGCTCCTCGTCATATTCAAAAGCCCAACACGGGGCTTGAGACATAAAAAACTCATGTTTAGAATATGTTATTCTGTCCTCTGGTAGTTCTTTTAATATATCTAACATTTTATTATATCCTTTATAATTGTTTGGCTCTTGAGGGGGTCAAACTTGCCCTTTTAGTACCTAAAAGCCCCCAATTAAGGGGGTTAGTAGGGTTAATGTTTTTAGTGCCTTTAATCAAAGTTTAACTCGGTTAAGATATACTCTCCACTTTTAATTTTAGCCTTTGTTTCTTTTGTTGTTTCCCTTAATACTTGATTTCGATATTTACTAGTAGTTTTTGAATAATCCCAGTAGTAAGTATCTAGGTAGACCTGCCCGCCTGTAATTCTCAATATTGTAGAGTCATATGATTGAAAAACTACCGCACCATTATCATTTATTAAAAATTGGTTTGGTACTTTGTTTCCGTTACTGTTTGTGATGTTTGATACTTTCATTGTATATCCTTATAGTTATAAAATTATAGTTCTTTCACCCCAAAGGCCCCAATTAAGGGGCTTGGTAGGGTATTAAATAAAGTCTAGAATAGGACCCCTTTTTGGCAGTCCTGTTCGTATTCTCTTTTCTCTCTGTCCTCTGTGGTTTCTTCCTCTAACTCATCCCAAATTTCTACCAGTTCAACACCACTATAGACCGCTTTACTTCCCCATGTGTCCTCGTAGGCTTCACGCCCTGCAATTTTAAGTGCTTCTGCTTCTGATTCTGCTTCGATTGTAGTGTGTAACGTTGTCATTACGTCCATTGTAATTTCATAAGTTTTCATTTTATTTACTCCATTTATTGATAAATTTTCTTAGTTGTTTTACTTCTTTAGTTGCTGTTGCTTTTTCTTCTTTTCCATACTCACCACTTAACATAAAATTATTTTGGTGTCCGCTTTCATAATAACAACTTAAAATATAATTAGCCTCATAAAGTATTTCATCGTTTGAATAATCTTCGAGTTCTTTTTCATCATCTAAACATAATACATTTCTAAAGGAACGTATTAACTCGTCAACTTTCCACATATCATTTATTATTTGAGTTTCCATTTTACTTACTCCTATTGGTTATTATAATCAAATAAAAATCCATCTTCTTTTAGCATTTTCATATGCTCTTTTTTCTGGGCTTTAATTTCTTCCATTGTGTTACCGTAAAATTCCATCTCTATACTATCGCCTCTCGCCTCTGCTTTTTCCAGTGGCTTCAATATATAGTTCAAGTTAAGCGTTTCCACTAGAGCGTATTGTAATTTATAATTTAGCATTTAGTTACCTTATATAGTTATATGAAACTCTTATATTAATGATAAATTGTAGAAAGTCAAGCATTATTTTAATTATATATATAGACATGGTTTTTATAGTGGTTTTAACTGCTGTTTTAACTCCGGTTTGTACCCGTATATAGGCATATGCTCTGAGAGCTCCAAGGATAGCCCAAATTTAAACGCAAGCATTAAAGCCTAGTGATTATATTACTGCCTCTATAATAGTTGATTTTGCTTTCTGAGAGACTTTAATTTATAACCTGTACTATTGTAGCACTAAAATATAATCTCTTGATTTTGATACCTTCTTGGAGTTATTCAGTTATTGACCTTACTATCAATGCGTGTATACATAATAGACTTACTGCCATTGTGGTTATATAGTATAGGCTTAATCTATGTATGGTTATTAATACCTGATTAATTTAGTCAAGTATTATTACTAATACCACTATCATTGCCTCTTTTATTCCCCAATTGACCACAATTAGCCACAACTGGCCACTACTAGCCATGACTTGAGCCTCCACAAATGGCCATTTCTGGCTAATTATGGCCACGGGGGGCCCCTTATTGTAATTTATAAAAGTTTAACTCTAGCTCAATAGCACATGAGATGAAGTTTGGACCATAATAGCAATTAGCTAATCCAAATGTAGTATATTGTGGTATATTGTAGTTTATTTACAACAAACACTTGCAATTATAAACAAACGATGGTATAATAAGGGTATAGAACCTCCCTTTTATAACAGGACAAAGGTATGACAGAGAAGAAGAAGAAAGTAGGCAATCCAAACTTTTATAAAGGTATGCCTTCGTTAAACCCAGCAGGTAAACCAGTAGGCTCGGTTAACAAATACACAGCATTAAGTAGAGAAGTATTATCAGCGAAAGGACCAGAGATAGTTGACAAGGTCATAGAGCTCGCCCTCGCTGGAGATAGACATTGTTTAAAGATGTGCATGGATAGAATAATACCAGCACACAAAGCAGTAGAGATTAAACACGAACATAGAGACTTAGGAATTAATATTATTGTTGAGTCCGTAAAAGCAATAGAGAAAGAAGAAAGGAAGGAACAGGAAACATTTGAAGGGGAAGTAATAGAGGCTATAGATGGCTGATATTAATGTTTCACTTCATGATGCTCAGATGGAGATATTTAAGTCTGAAGCTAGATTTAAAGTTATATCAGCAGGTAGAAGGTTTGGTAAATCAAGACTAGCTGCATGGGTGTTATTAATAAAAGCACTACAGAGTAAAAGTAAGGATGTGTTTTACGTTGGTCCTACATTCCAACAGTCGAAAGACATTATGTGGGGTATGTTAAAGGAATTAGGCAGAGATGTTATTAAAGCTGCTCATGAGAACACAGCAGTGTTAACTTTAATCAACGACAGAAAGATATATTTAAAGGGAAGTGATAGACCAGATACATTAAGAGGCGTAGGACTAGAGTATGTTGTACTCGATGAATATGCTTCAATGAAGCCAGAAGTATGGGAAATGATTTTGAGACCTACACTTGCTGACGTAAAGGGTGGTGCTATGTTTATTGGTACTCCGGCTGGTAAGAATCACTTTTATAAATTATTCATGGAAGCTCAGGGAGAAGATAGTGATTGGGAAGCGTTTCAATATAACTCTACAGACAATCCCCTCTTGGACCCAAAGGAAATACAAGCTGCTAAAAGCAGTATGTCTACCCAAGCATTCCGTCAAGAGTTTGAAGCTACCTTTGAATCGTTCAGTGGTGGAATCTTTAAGGAAGAGTGGATTAAGTACGTCGATAATGAAGCAGACTTTAAGGAAAACACTATAGGTCATTACGTAGTTTCAGTAGACCCAGCAGGGTTTGAAGCTGCAAGTAAGGAAAGAGGGTTAAAGTCAAGCAAGTTAGATGAAACAGCAATATCAGTAGTAAAGATTGTAGGTGACGAGTGGCTAGTTAAGGACATATACCACGGTAGATGGGGTATAAAGGAAACAGCTAATCGTATATTAAACGCTGCAATGGACTGTGAGGCTAGTTCGGTAGGTATTGAGGCAGGTGCATTAAAGAATGCTATCATGCCATACCTAGAAGATGAGATGAGAAGTAAAGGCAGGTGGGTAAACATAACAGATGTTACTCATGGTGGCAAAAGAAAGATAGATAGGATTACATGGTCGTTACAAGGACGACTAGAACACGGTAAGATTAAGTTTAGAAAGGCAGAATGGAACGAACATTTTATTTCCCAGATGATGGACTTCCCTTCTCCCCTAAGTCATGACGACTTACTGGACAGCCTAGCGTATATAGACCAAGTAAGTGTAGCGGACTACGCAGGTAGTATAGAATTGGAAGAAGATTGGGAACCTATGGATGCAGTAGCAGGATATTAATTTATGGAAGATAAAGATTACTCAGGACCGCACCAACAGTTAAGAGAATGGGTGTTAGACCGTGTAGATACGTGGGAACAACACAGAAACTCTAACTATTTAGCTAAATGGGATGAATACTACCGCTTATGGCGTGGTACTTGGTCAGATGAGGACAAGACTAGAGCATCAGAGAAGAGTAGACTTATCTCTCCGGCTACATCACAGGCTATTGAAGCCACAGTAGCGGAATTAGAGGAAGCTACCTTTGGTGGGCACCGTTGGTTTGATGTCGAAGATGACATGTTGGACCAAAACCCACAGGATGTAGAGTATATACGTAACCTACTCCATGAAGATTTAACAAAGGACAAAGTAAAGGATGCTATCGCTGAGTGTTTACTCAACGGAGCCATCTATGGTACAGGTATTGGTAAAGTAATTGTACAGGACAAGATGGAGATAGTAGCTACAGAGGTTCCAGTACCGGGAACCATGACTACAACCACAGAGATAAACGAAGTACCTTATGTTTGTGTTAAGTTAGAAGCTATATCACCTAAAGAATTCGTTATTGACCCAACATCTACTAATATTAATGATGCATTGGGCGTAGCACACATCGCAGTTAAGCCTCGTTACCTTATAGAGAAGGGAATGAAGGATGGTATCTACACAGATATGCCATTAGGAAGCTTTGAAAAAGCAGACTTTGGTTTTGATGAAGAGTTTGATAGCATATCTAACGAAGATGACAAGGTAAAGATTTGTGAGTACTGGGGATTAGTTCCTAAGCGTTTCCTTAATAAGAACGCTACTAATGATTCGTTTGATTATGATGATGACGAGCTAGTAGAGGCTGTAGTAACAATTGCTAATGATGATTGTGTACTTAGAGCAGAGGAAAACCCATTCTTAATGCATGACAGACCGTTCATTTCTTATCAGAATGACCGTGTTCCAACTAAATTCTGGGGTAGAGGTATTGCTGAAAAGGGATATAACCCACAGAAAGCTTTAGATGCTGAACTGAGAGCACGTATTGATGCCTTAGCACTCACGACACACCCAATGATGGGTCTGGATGCTACACGTCTACCACGTGGAACTAAGTTTGACATAAGACCGGGTAAGACTATACTTACTAACGGTGACCCAAGGTCTGTTCTAATGCCACTTAACTTCGGTAGTCTATCCCAGTCTACATTTACTGAAGCAGCAGAGCTAGAACGGATGGTTCAGATGGGTACTGGTGCTATGGATAGTGCTACTAGTCAGTCCGCACAACCTCGTAACGGAACTGCTAGTGGTATGTCAATGCTCCAAGCAGCATCTATCAAACGACAGAAGAGAACATTACTAAACTTCCAAGAGTCTTTCTTAATTCCTTTAATTAACAAAGCATTGTGGAGAAGAATACAATTTGATAACCAAAGATACCCAGCAGTAGACTTTAAGTTTAAAGCTTATAGCAGTCTAGGTATTATGGCTAAGGAGCTAGAGTCAACACAGATGATACAGTTATTGTCTATGACTCCTCAAGGCTCTCCTGCTTTTTATGTTATCCTAATGAGCATATTTGAGAACTCATCGTTAACTAATAGGTCACAACTGGTAGATGCAATCAATCAAATGATGCAGCCTAACCCTGAGGACCAGCAAGTTAAGCAGATAGAGATGCAGAAATCAATGCTTGAACTAGAGGAACTTAAAGCAGAGATTAATAAGATATATGCGGAAGCACAGAAGTTACAAGTTGATGCAGGTGATAAGACATCTAATGAAACTCTAGCTAAGAAACAACTAGAACTAGCAGAGAAGATGGTTAAGATAAAAGGAATACAATCAGAAACTGCACGTAATGTGCCTGAAGTAGAACATCTTAACTCAGAGATTGTACTTAACCTAGCTAAGGCTATGAACGGATGACAGATAGACAGATATTAGAACAACGATTAGACATGATTCAACACGATGGCTGGCGTTTACTTGTAGAAGAGTATACAGAACTAGCGGAATCACTTGAAAAAATCTATGATATTGATAATGAAAAGACTCTACATGAACGTAGAGGACAGGTAGGCTTTTTGAATATGGTTATTACATTGGAACAAGCCACCAAAATAGCGTTAGACCAACTGGATTAAACCAGCTCTAACATTTTACAACCCCCACAATCTTAAATAGACGGAGGTAAGAAGCATGAGTAGTAAAATTGTAGACCCTGAGGTCACAGAGGAAGTAGTAGAAGAGCAAGTTGATTCATCTTTAGAAGCATTAGCTGTACAGGATGAAGTGGAAGAGGAAGTAATTCAGGAAGAAGCTGAACTCCCTAAGAAATTTCAAGGTAAGTCCTCAACGGAGATAGTTGAAGCCTATGAAAACCTAGAGAAAGAACTAGGAAGGAAAGGGCAGGAGATAGGAGAACTTAGGAAACTAACTGATTCGTATTTGCAATCTCAGATAAGTACACAAGCGGAGACGACTACCACTAGTGAGCCAGCAGATTTTTATGATAATCCTGAACAAGCGGTCAGGCAAATTATAGATAACCATCCTAGGTTCAAAGAGATGAAGGAACAGAACGAGAAGCAAACAGCTTCTTTAACTGCCCAACAACTCGAAAAGGCACATCCAGATTTCCAAGAAGTCATTGGTGACGGAGGATTTCAGGAATGGGTTAATGGAAGTAAGATAAGGCAACGCCTGTATAAGGAAGCTGACTCTTATGATTTTGATGCAGCAGATGAACTGCTTACGAACTGGAAGGAACGACAAATGATTTCCAAAACGCAAGAAGTTAATGAAGGCAAAAAGGTTAAAAGAGATACAGCAATGAAAGCAGGTGAGGCAATGTCGAATGCTTCCGGTGAGTCAACTGCCGGTAAGAAGATTTACCGTCGTGCTGATTTAATACGTTTAAAACAAACCGACCCTCGGAGGTATGAGGACTTGGCAGATGAAATCTATCAAGCTTATGCAGACGGAAGGGTTAAATAATAATAAGATAATAGGAGAAGTAAAATGGCAAAAGGTTTAGTTGGTACAGCTAATGACCAAACAGTCACTACCGCTGCGAGTTTCATACCGCAGATGTGGAGTGATGAGGTTATTGCAACTTATCAGAAAAATTTAGTAATAGCAAATCTGGTAACACGCATTAACCACAAAGGAAAGAAAGGCGATGCAATTAATATTCCAGTTCCAGTACGTGGTTCTGCAACTATTAAAGCTGAAAACGCTAAAGTAACAATACAAGGTGACACTCATGGAACTAAGCAAGTATCAATTGATACGCACTATGAATACTCAGTGCTTATTGAGGATATGGCTGAGGTTCAAGCACTTAGCTCGCTACGTCGCTTTTACACAGAAGATGCTGGCTACGCTTTAAGTACACAAGTAGACACTAGTCTATTCAACAGAGCTGCTTATCTACAAAGTGGTAATGGTACTGTAGGTGCTTCCGGTTGGAACAAAGCTAAAGTATTTAGTGCACCGGGTGTTCTAACTGATTGGGTACGTACTGGTACAGGTAATGCAATTACTATGGCTGCTGGTGGCGATAATGCTATCCGTGGAATGCTTGAGAACCTTGACTTAGCTGACGTTCCTCAAGACGGAAGAGCGTTTATTCTAACTCCACGTCAGTACACTGACTTGTTAGGAATCTCTCGTTTCACTGAGCAACAGTTCATTGGTGACGGAAACGCTATCAAGACTGGTAAAGTTGGTATGATTTACGGTGTTGAGGTTTATGTTACTAATAACATGGGTACTACTCAAGCTGCAACTGCAGCTGTTGTTCACGACATTGGTCTTTTGATTCATAAAGATGCACTATGTCTTGCGGAACAAGTAGGTGTTCGTTCACAGACTCAGTACATGCAACAGTACCTAGGTGATTTGTACACTGCTGACACTATTTATGGTGTTATGAACTTACGTGATACAGCTGGTTTTGCTTTCGTCACAGCACGATAGTATAATTAGTTAAATCCTGCCCCTTCTACACGAGGGGGTTTTATTTAGCTAATTAGGAGCTTTATGCACTTAGAAAACTTATTTGATGATACTAGCTTTGATATGGAGCTAGACAAGATTAAACAAAAGATTGTACAGTTGTATAATCAGGTCTTGGAAAAAGCTTATATGATGGAGAATCCTGTAGCTGACCCTGAACAACTTGCTATGTTCCTAGAGGAAAATGGCTTAGAGTTTAAAGGTGAACAAGAATCTTTTGATGCTGAAAGTAATGAGCTTCAGGAAATACTAGAGCAAATGATGGGTTCTAAGGATGAAGAAGATTCAGTAAAAGATAGAGACTATGTTAATCCTAAAGTTGAAACAGGTTCTGAATTAAAAGCACATAAAGATAAAAAAGATTTACCAAAGATGTCAGACTTGCCAGTACCAAAAGGGTTAATGTCTACTCCTAAAGATGTTCATAAGAAAGTAAAGACTACTAACTTTAAGGAACCAGCTGGAAGTAAATTAAAGAAAAATAAAACTATTGTTAGAGATGTTACCTTTGCTCCTCTTGTGGAGAAATACACAGAAGAGTTAACAAGTATAGAGGAACGTAGAAAGATTGGTAGAATGAGAATGTTAGATAGGCTTGAAGCATGAGGAGACCAGTAAAAGGACAGTATAGATTACCTGTTCCTGTCTATCTATATAGAAGGAGAAATGATGCTGGAAATCCAAACAACTCACCTGAAGAAGAAATTGAAACAGAATCAACTGGGTTATATTTTGTGCTTGAATCATCTACACCATCTCAGATTAACTACATAATTACGGAGTAAACATGGCTACAACTAAAGTATCGGCATTAACAAGCAAAGCTACCCTAACAGGTACTGAAGAGATATTAATTAATGATGGTGGTACTTCTAAGAAGTCTACAGTCGCAGCGGTAACTGCAACAAACACAGCAGCTATTGCTCTTAACACAGCAAAGACTGGCATTACCTCTGGACAGGCAAGTGAGATTACAGCGAACACAGCTAAGGTTGGTATTACCACTTCTCAAGCAAATGAAATCACAGCTAATACAGCTAAGGTAGGAATTACTTCAGGTCAAGCCTCTGAAATTACAGCCAACACAGCTAAGGTAGGTATAACATCTGGTCAAGCCAGTGCTATAACTGCTAACACAGCCAAAGTAACTAACGCTACACACACTGGTGACGTGACAGGTGCGACAGCACTTACTATTGCAGCAGGTGCAGTAGACATAGCAATGATGTCAGCAACAGGTACACCGGGTTCAGGTAATTTCTTACGAGGTGACAATGCTTGGGAAGCAGTAGATGGCTTACCTTCTCAAACAGGTAACGCAGGTAAGTTCTTAACCACAGATGCAACAGATGCTTCTTGGGCAGTACTAGACACAGATGCCAACACTACAACTAAAGGTTTATATGAGATGGCTAATGTTATCTCAGCTAACTACTCAATCACTGCTGGTAATAACGCTATGTCCGCAGGACCAATAACAATTAATACTGGCATAGCAGTCACAGTTCCAAGTGGAAGCACTTGGGTAATCGCATAGGAGAGACACAGAATGGCTAAAGTAAAAATTACAGGACACGCATCAGGAACAGGTGTCGTTACAGTCACAGCTCCGAATACGAGTACAGATAGAACAATAACTCTACCCGATTCAACAGACACACTAATAGGTACTGCGACTACAGATGCTCTAACAACTAGAATTAATGGTGCTGGTGGTAGAAAGAATATGCTTTTTAATGGTGATATGCGTATTTCACAGCGTGGTACGAGTCTTACTTCAGCAGGAGATGGTGCATATCTTCTTGACCGATTTAGAACATATAAATTAGGTGGTGGTGAAATCAATGTTGAACAAGCAACTGACTCACCTGATGATTATCAACATAGTCTTAAAGTAACTGTTGGAACAGCAGACTCAAGCATTGCAGCTACTGATTATTATTTAATAAATCACAGAATAGAAGGCTATAACACTTCGCATTTAAACTTTGGTTCTTCTGCTGCTAAAACTGTAACTTTGTCATTTTGGGTAAAAAGCTCTTTAACGGGAACATTCAGTGCGAGTATAAATAACTCAGCTGAAAACAGGTCTTATCCATATAGTTACACCATCTCATCAGCAGACACTTGGGAATATAAAACAGTAACTATTGTAGGAGATACAACAGGAACTTGGGCAACTGATAGCACAACTGGCATTAAAGTTTGGTGGTCACTTGGCAATGGTTCTAACTATCTTGGAACAGCAAATGCTTGGTCATCAACAACTTCTCAATATGGTGTTACAGGAGAAACTCAGTTAATTTCTACAGCAGGTGCAACATTCCAAATCACAGGAGTCCAACTAGAACTAGGCTCAGTAGCCACAGACTTTGAACACAGAAGTTATGGTGAGGAACTGGCACTTTGTCAGAGGTATTATGAGAAGTTAGTTCAAACCGCAATCTCTCATAAATCTACTGCCGACTCTGGTAACGATTATTTAAATATTTATTGGTCTGAGAAGAGGGCTACTCCCACATTAACGCACTCGGGATGGAGTGTAGCCCCCACTAACACAGGTGGTCTTTCAAAAACAGGTTGTGAAATATATAAAGCCACTGGTTTTTATGGTGGTGCGAGTTTAACCTTTAATATTGACGCAGAACTTTAACAGGAGATTATTATGTATAAACTAAACGAAAATTCAATAACAAGATTATCTGATAATGCTTCTATCCCACAGGCTGAAGGCAACAGAGATTACCAACAGTTCCTACAAGACGTTAAGGTACACACAATATCAATCGTAGAAGGTGCTGATGTTATTGCACCTGATTATGTAGCACTAAGAACGGGTGCTGATGGTTATGCCTCTACTGGTGACCAGTTAGGAATGATTGCAGCTGGAGATGGTTCACACGCCACTCACGTTGCTGCGGTTAAGACTGAATTTCCGAAGTCAAACACAGGCGGAACAACAATAGCAACTGTACCTGATTGGGTTCAAACAGCAGCAGATGCAGTAGAATTACAGGAGAATCCATAATGGCAATAGTAATTAATGGAAGTGGCACAGTAACAGGACTAGCAGTCGGTGGACTTCCTGATGCTACAGTCGATAGTGGAACACTAGCTAGTGGAATAGACAAAACAAGTATTACAGATAATGGTAATGCTACTGCTATTACTATTGATGCTAGTGAGAATGTAGGTATTGGTACAAGTTCTCCAACTGAATTATTAACCATAAGTACAAAAAGTGGTTCACAAGATGACCCTGATGCAATTAGTTTAGGAAGTAATTATTCTAATACAGCAGGTTCACCAAGTAGGCTTAAAGTAAAAGTTTATGATGGAGGTGGCGATAATGTAAGTGGTTTAGGTCATAGTGCACAATTAATGAATATTGTTTCTGGTACAGAAAATCATAGCATTGGTTTTTTTACTACACCATCTGGTGGAAGTTCAACAGAACGTATGCGTATAACCTCAGATGGCAGAGGCTTATCACAGTTTACTGCAAAGGCTTGGGTAAGATTTAATGGTACAGGAACGGTTGCAATTAATGACAGTCATAATGTTAGTAGTATTGTTGACAATGCGGTTGGTCATTATACTGTTATTTTTAGTAATAATTTGGCTGATGCTAATTACAGTGCAACCTCTGGAGTAAATTCAATAAATACTTGGGGCAGTACCGCTACCGTTAGAGGGTTTGCTACAAGTGGCTTTCAAACTTATACAGCAGATAATTCAGGTACTCTTAGAGATGTTGATTTTATTAGTTTTAACGTATTTGGAGATTAATATGAAAATTATATATAACAACAATGGCACACTAGCACAATTAATCCCAGCACCTAAATTCCTAGACACACTAACGGGAACACTAGAGGAAAAGCTAATCCATATCGCTAATAAGGACTTACCTACTGATACAGCTTATGAGATAACAGATGAAGACTTATCCGATAGAACATTCAGAAATGCTTGGGAATATGTAGCTGGTGCTAGTGAACAGACTTCAGCAGACTTGAGTTTGGATGACCAACTAAAGTACAACCACATTACACAGGAGGTCTACGATGCCAGTTAGTATCAACATAACCAAAGCTAAAGACATCACTAAGGACAGACTTAGGGCTGACAGAACACCTCTACTTGCAGCACAAGACATTCTCTTTATGAAGGCACAAGAAGCTGGCTCTTCTACAACAGATATTGTTACAGAGAAACAGAGGCTTAGAGATATAACCAATCAAGTAGATGCTATGACTACAACTGACCAGTTAAAAGCAGCTACAGTAACCACATAAAGGAGTAATAAATGTCAACGATAAAATCATCAGCAGAAAACCTAACGCTTAATGCCGATGGTGCTAACAATGATGTAATCATACAAAGTAACGGTTCAACTAAAGTAACTGTTGATGGTGCTACTGGTAATGTGGGTGTTGGAACTACAGCTCCAGCTAAACAGTTAGAACTATCTGGTAATAACTCATACACTTCTGCTGTTAGATTTGCATACGGACAAAGTGGCTATACTGCGGATTTAGGCTATAAATCTGACGGTAATACTGTGTACCTAACAATTACAGATGGTGGTACAGCAGTAGATGTTCTAAAAGCCCAGTATGCAGGTAACGTAACACTACCTACAGGCAACCTAGTAATAGGAACATCTGGCAAAGGTATTGACTTCTCTGCTAACAGTCACGCTAGTGGTATGAGTTCAGAATTATTGGATTCCTATGAGGAAGGTACTTGGACGCCTACTTTTGACGGTGCTACTATTTCAGCAGTTCACACTATAGCACATTATACTAAAATTGGTCGCCAAGTCTTTTTCAATTATTATAGTGATACTTTAACTATTAGTAGTGCGTCAGGTAATGCTATAGTACTCGGACTACCTTTCACTACTTCAAGCATCCCCAGGAACTATGGACTTTTTACTTATCAACACGGAAATGCGGTTGATGGAGGAAGTAGAGGTGGTTATATTCAAAAAAATGGTACTTATATGTATTTTATTGATACAAACAATACTAGTGGTGCATCTTACGTAAATGGTACTAAAAAGATGATGATTGCTGGTAGCTATTTCGTAGATTAATTATTCTAAGTGGATTCTTAGAACGGACATTTAACAACAACAGGAGAGTGCAATGGCATTATCAAAAACAACAGTAGTAGATAAGATAGAAGTTCTTGAGAAAGGACAGGTACAAGTAAGAACAGCAACAAGAGTTATGGAAGATGGCGTAGAACTTAGCTCATCATTTCATAGGCACGTTGTAGAACCTAGCACTAAAGCTAGTGGCTCTTGGGCAGACACAGACATAAGCGGTGAAGATGCTAGAGTACAGGCAATAGCAACAGCGACTTGGACTAGTGCAGTTAAGACTGCTTATCAAGAGATGGTAGACGCACAAGAAATTTAACTAAAGGAGAAAAGAATGTCTAAAACAAAAAAAGAACAGACAATAACAATTGATGGTAAAGAATACAGAGAGTCAGATTTTAAAATTGAACAAGTCAATATGATTAATCATGTGTCTGACTTAGATAGGAAGCTGCAAACAAGTATGTTTAATCTTGAGCAGTTACAGTTTGGTAGGGATTGCTACATGGAAAAACTTACTAAGTCTTTAAAAACTAAGAAGGGGAAGTAGTATGCCAGCAGGAAAAGGAACTTACGGAAAGAAAAGAGGTCGTCCACCTATGAAAAAGAATAAGAAAAAGTAATGGCAATAACTTACAGAGGTGAAACATTCTCAGGTTATAACAAACCTAAGGCTTCCTCTAAAGGAAAGAAGTCTCATGTAGTCCTTATCAAGGATGATGGTAAGGACCGCATGATTAGGTTTGGTGAGAAGGGTGCTTCAACAGCAGGCAAACCAAAGGCTGGTGAGTCAGCTGCAATGAAAGCTAAACGTAAATCCTTTAAGGCTAGACACGGTAAGAACATAGCTAAAGGGAAAACAAGTGCTGCATATTGGTCAAATAAGGTTAAGTGGTAATGACTAAAGGAGTAGCTATACTTATTGGATGTACTATACTTGCTTTAGTTGTAGCTGTTTGGTTAGGTGCTGATGCTTTAAGGTGTACACCACCTTGTATCTAAATGACAGAAATAGAAACAAGCACGCTACGATGGAGATGGACAGCTTTAATTTTATATTTATTGATTTGTTTTTACGACTTTCTTTTTGTACCAGTTTGGTATGGAATTAACAGACCGGACATTAGTCAGTTTATGGAAATAATAAACGCAACAGAGGACACATTAGTACAAATGGAGCTTATGAAAAAACTAACAGGACAACATTCACCTTTCACTCTTATGGGTGGAGGATTATTTCATCTTGCTTTTGGAGCCATACTTACTGGCAGTGCTATAGGACTAAATAAATAATGGATGAAAAAATAAGTAGGATGCAGCTTCAAGTCGACAAACATGAATCACAGATAGGTAAGCTGTTTAGTCGTATTGAAAATACTAATTTATGTATACAGAAAATAAACACTTCTTTACTTCAAATTAAATGGGGAGTGTTTGGTGCATTTGCTTGGTATTTAGTTGGACAGATAGGAATCATAGAAGCAATAAGTTTATTATGATAAGTTTATTTACAAACATAGCTCCTATCCTTATTGGTTTTGTAATGAAGTTAGTAGCTATAAAGTCACAGGCTTCTACGGACTTACAGAAACTACAGTTAGAAGCTTTAAGTGCTAGGGCTGGTCAGATAGACTCAGCAAGGAAAGCAGCAAGGAATGAGTCACCGTGGGGAGCTCTTAATAGAAGAGTAATTATATTTGTACTGCTAGGTATTATAATATTTACTCAGGTTGCTCCAGTATTTTTAGATGTTCCAACAGTAATACCAACAGTTATAGAAGGGTTTAGTTTCTTTGGTTTAGAGATAACACCTGATAAGATAGACTACATTACTGTTGAAGGATTATTAAAACTAGATGAAGTTTTTAAATGGACAACACTTATTATAGAGTTCTACTTTGGAGCACAATTAGCTAAAGGATAAATATGACATACAGACAAATTATAAATTCAGTGTTACGTAGATTAAGAGAAGATAGTATTGCTACTGATTGGTCCGGTAACTTAATAGATGCTTCAGGTCCTTCAGACTATCAAGTTCTTATTGGTGACTTTATTAATGAAGTTAAAAGAGAAGTAGAAGATGCTTGGGATTGGACTTCATTAAGAACTTTAATAACAGTAAATACTGTAGCTAATACAAAGAGTTATGCTTTAGCTGGCTCAACGCAACGCAGTAGAATGCTTTCAGTACAAGCTCAAGGTCAAGGAAATATGTTACAATCAGTTCCTGACTCTTGGATTAGGTCTACAGAATATCCTAATGGAAATACTTCGGGTCCTCCTAGTTATTATTCTATTAATTCAGTTGCTGGTGGAATACTACAAGCACAGATTTATCCTACTCCTAATGCGGTTTATCCAATTGATTTCTACATGGTTGATGCACAAGATGATTTAACAACTGCAATAACAACCTTGACATGTCCAGAGTTTCCTGTTATAATGGGGGCATGGGCGAGAGCTATCGCTGAACGTGGTGAGGACGGAGGAACATTATCAGACATGGCACAAATGCAATATCAACAAGCACTATCAGATGCTATTCAACAGGACGTAGGTAGACATTCAAGCGAGGTAGTTTGGTATGGCAGCTAAGCCACTACAGCCCCTTGTACTAGACTCCATTGGTATCTATGGCTTAAACAGACAGTCGTCGGCTGCAAGTTTAGAGCCTCAATGGTTAACTACAGCTAACAATATTATGTTAGATGAGAAAGGTCGTCTCAGTACAAGAAAAGGAATTAAACAAGTAACAAATAACATTACTAATAGTGCTACAGCTAATACATTAAGTGTTAAATCATTAAGTGAGTATAGAAGTGCAACTGGTACTACAACTTTATTTGCTGGTGCTGGTGCTAATGTTTATAAAATAAACACAGGTAATACTCCTTATACTTTGGATGTACAATCTTTTGCAGGTGGTACAACTAAGACAGACGGTAACTGGCAGTTTACAAACTTTAACAATCAACTCTACGGAGTACAAGCAAGTAACCAACCTATTAACTATAGTGGCTCTGCTTGGTTAGACTTAGAAGATGTAGCTAGTTACGCAAAGCCTGCTGGTGTAACTACCTTCACACCTAGTTGTGTGCTTGGAGCTTTTGGTAGATTATGGGTAGGAAATATTGGTGAAAATAGAGATGTTGTTTATTATTCTGATTTATTTATTGGTCAAAAATTCCACGGAGGTGCTTCAGGTTATCTTGATTTAAAAAATGTATGGGCAGGTGATGAGATAGTATCAATCAATTCATTTATGAATAAGATTGTTATTTTTGGTAAGAATAATATTGCTGTATTTGACGGACCTTGGGATGTTAACTATGCTGTTACAACATCTACGTTTGGATTAAATGAAGTTATTGAAGGTGTGGGTTGTGTCGCTAGAGATTCAATACAGCTAATTGGTGATGA
>OOGS01000022.1_pt1 | contig 22978 bp, 19 predicted proteins | sample 1670591 | NCBI WGS metagenome assembly OOGS01 (sample SAMEA98167168, study PRJEB22522) | marine metagenome | biome: marine biome; feature: marine water body; material: seawater | place: Arctic Ocean | collected 05-Oct-2015 | depth 29 m | reverse complement strand
AGAACAAATGAGAGTGTTTCCATGGCAGGCTCCCACTGACCAAAAACACTGATATATATGGTAGAAAAAGCAGCTAATATTGCTAAACCTCTTCCACTTAAAAAATAGCCAATCATAATCGCTGAAGCAGACACAACAGTCCATGGAAGTCCAGGCCAAACTGCCCACTCATTTTCTCCCACCCAATCCCAACTTGTAAAAGAAACTATGGTTTTTACACCTCCCAACAAAATTTCACGAATCAGATCAATTGAAAATAGTATAAAACTCGAAGCGCCCCTTGTAAGCTCTTTAATCAAGGCTGAATCTTCGTATTCTTCAATATCGGGGTCGTATATTTCTACCGGCAACCACTCAAACATAACAAAATCAACAGAGTCACTGATAATTTGCGGCATTGACCAGAAACTACTCGTTGTGATGTCTCCAAAAAACCAATTTATAAGAGTTGGTGCCAAAAGAAACCCAACAATAATGCTTAAAGGAATATACAAAAATATTTTTTTCCAGCTCATTGTAAACCACACTGAAAGTGTATCTCTAGAAACTTTTGTTGATAAGTAGTAATTTCTATATAGAAGTCCGGCAAGTATTATAAACATGACAGTCATGTAGCCCAATGAAGTACTTACAACAGGGTTATAAAAGTTAATTTCAGGAATTCTTACAAACTGAGGTGGAAGCTGTCCTCTAATTATCATTCCTATAGAGTCTGAGAAGCTCGCTACAGCTTCAATTTCCCCAGATGCAACCTATTTACTAAAACCATCACGCAAAGAAATAATATCGTGATATTCCCCTGTCATTGACATAAGAATAAAAAATACAATTAAAACAAAACCAAATTGGAGTAGTTTAGGGTTGTTTTTTATAAATTCCATGAATAAGATTAGTTAAGTATTATAATTTAGAGCGATCGCCAAAAAGGACGTGGATAATAGTAGAGCAATTTAAAATACCAACCATATTGTTATTATCGTCCAATACAGCAACCGGCTTTTGCTCGCTTAAAACCGCTTCTGCAACAGTTTCAATAATTGCATCTTTAGAAACCTGAAGCTTACTCAATTCTTCATCTGTGCTACCTACAGGATCCATTACTGACTCAATCTTTAAAACTTTCTCCCTAGGAACCTCTTCTGTAAATTTGCGAACATACTCAGTTGCTGGATTAAGAACAATGTTAGCTGGAGTGTCCAACTGCTCAATAATCCCATCTTTCATGATTGCAATTCGATCAGCAAGCCTAAGTGCCTCATTAAAATCATGAGTTACAAATAAGATTGTTTTATTCAACACCCCTTGTAATCTCAAAAATTCATCTTGCATTTCTTTTCTAATTAATGGATCAAGTGCAGAGAAAGGTTCATCTAAAAACCAAATGTCAGGCTCAACAGCTAATGAACGCGCAATTCCAACACGCTGCTGTTGTCCACCTGATAACTCTCGTGGGAAGTAGTTCTCTCGCCCCGTCAGTCCAACAAGCTCAACCATTTCCATTGCCCTTGATATACTATCTGAAGTGTTACTCCCTTTAACTTGAAGAGGGAATGCTATATTTTCTAGAACAGTTTTATGAGGCAATAATGCAAAGCTTTGAAAAACCATGCCCATTTTGTTTCGCCTCAGCTCAATAAGCTGTTTATTGTTCATGGCAAGTAAATCTTCACCATCAATAAAAATTTTTCCAGAAGTTGTATCTGTAAGTCTAGAGATGCAGCGAAGTAGTGTTGATTTTCCAGATCCTGATAGACCCATTACAACCAACATTTCACCTTCGTAAACTTCAAATGAGGCACTATTTACCCCAACTACACAACCAGCATCCTGAAATTCTTTGGCATCAACTTTACCATTAGCTGTTTGAAGTAATTTTTTTGCATTCTCACCAAATATCTTATAGACAGAGTCACACTTAATGACTGGACGTTTTTTTTGATTTACTGATTCGTAAGGTGACATATCAAGTTTCCAAAATTTACTTAGTATTTTCAAACTATAGTATACAAAAAAATACCTTCGTTCTCACAATAATTAGGTTACATCGGACTTTTAGTCTAATTGCACTTTATAAAGCGAGTGAGAAGGCATAAGAAATCTCCCCTAGCTGAGAAAGCCCAGGGGAGAAATTTAAAACGTTAACTTAATCTTTAACATAAAGAAATTAAGTTATTGAAGCCTTACTGTGTAAACGGCATCCAAACATCTTCATGAGCAGCAAGCCATGCTTTGGCAGCATCCTCTGCACTCATACCATCAATGTCAACTAAAGCAGCCATCTGACCTATGTCAGTTGCATTAAATGATGTTTTAGCATACATAGTGTATGCAGCTGGGTGAGTTTTAGGGAACTTGTAATTCGCCGCCTTCTTTAACCAACCTTTTGGAGATCCGCAAGAACCATCACCACCGTCAACTGTTCTGCAACCATCAAAGTATGGAGGGAATTTGATAAAATCAAATCCATCCGCATCTGTAAAGTTTGGAGTCCAGTTAAAGATAATAGTACCACGACCTTCTTTTTTCGCTGCTTCAAGATCAGCCCATAGCGCGTCAGCACTACCAGCAAACTTAACAACGTAACTATCACCTAGTCCAAGAGCTGCAACACGTTCAGGCATTAATTGACCGTGCCAAGATTGAGGACCCTCTAACCAACGACCCATACCACCAGAATCCGCAGTTGCAAAAACTTCAGGACAGTTAGCTAATGCTTCCCAATTAGGAAGTCCTGGGCATAAGTTTTGTTCAACTACCCAATGAGGAACACCCATATCTTCAAGTGTTGCTGCTGCGTGAGAGCCAGCGTCAATTAAACCACCTTTTGCCATAGCGTTATAGAAAGATGCTCCCATGCTTGACTGCCAAACTTCGTGTGAAATAGTAACATCACCATTACGAATAGCTTCATAAACGGCTTGAGAGTCAGATGGTACGTATTCTACGTTATTACCCATAGATTCAAACATTCCACCAAGAACATAAGCCATTACCACTTGGCTTGACCAGTTGTGTGTTGGGATAACAATTGGCTTCGAAGAGTCAGCAGCTAGAGCTTGACCCGATACAGAAGCTAAAGTCATCGTTAAAGCAGCTGCAGCCACTTTACTTGTAAACTTATTCATGTATTTCTCCTTTTATAGTTTCATTAAATATTATTCAAAACATTGACAATATCTAACTTAAAAAATGACTTTTTAAACAAAAATTTGTTATCAAAACCACCCTTACATTCTTAAACCAAATTTCTGATTTAAGATTGTTCTTTTGCCTAAGTAAAACTTACATCCTAACTCGAGTTTTCTCAGGGTCATAAAATGGAAAGCGGACCACTTTAGCGGCAAGTCGCTTTTGATGTCCATCTAATTTTCCTACCTCAACTTCATTGTCAATTTCTGACTCTGAAACTGAAATTCTACAAAGCGCAATGTTCTTTTTTAATATTGGAGAACGTGTTGCACTTGTAATTATTCCTACTTGCTGTTTACCAATATACACCCCATCACCATGGAGTGCAAGCTCATTTGAACCTAATTCTAACCCAACTAGAACTCTCTGTGGAGAATTCTTACGAAGAATTAATGATTCTTTACCAGAAAAATCATCCTCTTTTGTTTTTAGTGGAACCGTAAACGCAATGCCGGCTTCAAATGGGTCAGTTTGATCACAGAATTCATAACCAGCAAAAATTAAACCTGCCTCTATTCTTAGCATATCAAGAGCATTTAACCCTAGAGGGCATATACCAAATTCCTCTCCAGCCTCTGCAATTGAATCCCAAACAGATTCACAATCTTTAGGATGGGCAAAAACTTCATACCCAAGCTCGCCCGAATACCCAGTTCTAGAAACCATAACAGGAATTCCAGTCTCACCGCCAATTCGACCAATAGTAAAACGGAACCATTTAAGATCTTCAAGGCTCGTTTGTAGTTTTGGAGTCCAAATAATTTTCTCTAAAGTTTCGCGACTCTTTGGTCCCTGAACAGCAACATTATGAAGCTGGTCAGTGGAGGATTTAACGCGAACATCAAACCCCTTTTCATCTGCAATTTTTCTAAGTAATTTTCCACCATCATCTGATCCACCGATCCACCTGAAATTATTTTCATCAAGACGAAAAAGCGTACCATCATCCACCATACAGCCATTTTCATAGCACATGGCAGAATAGACAACCTGTCCAATAGCAAGCTTTCGAACATCTTTCGTAATAGCGAATTGCATTAATGCCTCAGCATCCTGACCGTAAACTTCAAACTTTCTAAGAGGAGCAAGATCTATCATTGCAACGCCTTCACGGCACTGCCAATACTCTTTAATTGCACCTAAATTAGTGTATTCAAGTGGCAACCAATAACCATTATAGTTATCAAAGTTTTTAGTTAGCTTAGAGGTATTTTTATGAAAGCCAGTTTCTTTAGTCATAGTCGGTATTGATTGTGGATCAGGCCTAAAAGCCGTCGCCGATGAGAAAGTATTAGATTTATCGTAAATCCTAACATGTATATCCGTTGGATTCCATCCATTTGCAGAAGTTGTATCGTCTGGACAAGCTGATGAAACGCAAACTAGATCATCAACTGCTCTAAATAATACATAATCGCCAGGTCTTGACCAAGAAACATCTGAGCTTAATGTATGACACTCTTCAATTGCAGTATTAAAAAAGAGATTAACTGCTGCCCAATTTTGTCGTGGCGTAACTCCGTATTTAGAAAGAGAGTTATTAAAATTATCAGTACAACTAATATGACCAGGAAACCCTCTATCATCATAATACTTGGCATTGCATGCAAGGCCAAAAGTGTCATGCCTACATACGGTGTCTTGAATTACCTCAACTAGTGGTGCAGAGTTTTGATTGTAGAACTTATCATGAGTCCCCGGTGCTGGATAACTTGCCAACATCTGCGACCTTGTAACCGTTGGATCAAGGCAAAGCTCTAAATTATTTTTTAAATCTTCCTGCAAAAATGCTTGAAAGTCTGAGCATTGCTGACCCTCAACATCAATAATTTGAATGTACTCGCCGGCCTTTACTTTATAAGCAACTGCAGAGCTATTATTTATCCGAATCTCTTTAGATGACTTGGCAAGAGGCTCAGGAAGTCTCTCAGATGGATTTGATGGATTTGATCGAGACACATTAATCAAAATCTCAGTTGGTGAGTTTTGTTTATCTACTATCATTGGTCCACCTTTAGCATCAAATACGCATAAGGTATCATTTTTAATATCAAAAGATTGGCGTGAATCTGCTGGATTTGAGGATGAAAAAAGCTCAGTTCCATTTAGTTTTTTGGAGTCTATTTGGTTATACTCTAGAATTGCCTTGAGCATATCCGAGCAATCCTCTGGGTTTATTTCAGACGCCCTACTTTTTGGTTTTGTATTCCAAGTTAAAGCTGACAATACGGATGATTTTTTAGAGTCAAAGGCAAGAACACTGCACTGCTGATCTCCCTCTACATCAACTATTTCTACTGAATCCCCAATTTTTAAGTCAATAGAAACAGCCTCACCACCGAGTATTTGGTAAGTCTCACAATTTCCACTGTATTTAATATTAGAAACTCTCATTTAGTAAACCAAGTTAACAAGTATTTGAGTATACATAGAATAATTTATAGGTCAATTTGAAAAAATTCATGTGTCAATGAAATAAATTACAAACTAAAAAAATAGTTTATACGGCACTCCAGGGGGTGGAATGCCGACAAACTAAGGAGTTAAGATTTAGAGTCTTGCTCTCAACCAACCCCTTTAGAAATAACTTACAGTAGTTAGAATTTACGGTAAGCGTTATTAAGATCAACCATTGGATGGTTTTCTGACATTTGAAACTTAACCAATAGTTCGCGAGCAATCATGTCTCGCTCTTGCTGATTATTTGGAAGTTTAATATTGTCCGGAATAGTGACCCAGCCATTAATATTTCTATCAAAAACAGCAGCCTGATCACCCTCATAACCCATATGAATATCTTCTAACCAGTTAAGATCTTTCCAGCCCATTTTTTCAATGTATTTTTGTAAAAAAGGTGTTATAAACTTAAGATCAGGAACAAGGTTTACATCATATCGATAACCAATATGTTGACCAATCATTTGCTCGCGATCGGTATCTAAGCCATCAGCACCAACTACAAATGTTTCTTCATTTTTACTCATAATAACTCCTTATCTTAAAAACGTGTCATATCAGGACGACCAACCGTGTGCTGTGAACCTGCAATAGGAACTTGTGCACAAGCTGAAGCCTCCATAGTAAGAGCCGCTAAATCTTCTGGCTCTAATGAGTGTATATTTGTCTTTCCACAAGCTCGAGCCATCATTTGAGTTTCGATTGCTAGTGTATGCAAGAAGTTGTATACACGCTCAGATGCTTCATCCGGGTCAAGACGCTTTCTAAGCTCAGGATCTTGAGTCGCAACACCAACCGGACAGCGCCCAGTATGACAGTGATAACATTCACCAGCTTTAACGCCCATTTCAGCTTCGTAATCAGCCTCAGGAATGTCTCTATTACAGTTAAGCGCCATAAGTGATGAGTGACCAATCGCAACCGCATCAGCGCCTAGCGCAACCGCTTTAGCAACGTCACCACCATTACGAATACCACCAGCATAAACTAAAGATATTCTTCCGCTCATACCAACATCATCAATCGCTCTTCGAGCTTGACGAATTGCCGCAATCCCTGGAACTCCAGTTTCTTCTGTAGCAATATGCGGTCCCGCTGCAGTTCCGCCTTCCATTCCATCAATATAAATACTATCACAACCAGTTTTGGCGGCCATACGAACGTCATCGTATACGCGGGCAGCACCAAGTTTTAGCTGGATAGGAATCTGACCATCTGTCGCTTCACGAATCTCTTCAATTTTAAGCGCCAAATCATCGGGTCCAAGCCAGTCTGGGTGTCTCGCAGGAGAGCGTTGATCAATACCGGCTGGTAAAGAGCGCATTTCAGCAACCTGATCCGTAACTTTTTGGCCCATTAGGTGACCACCTAAGCCAACCTTACAGCCTTGTCCGATAAAAAACTCAACACTATCTGCTAAGCGCAAATGCTGTGGGTTAAAGCCATAACGAGACTGAATACACTGATAAAACCATTTACTTGAATAGCGTCTCTCATCTGGAATCATTCCACCTTCACCAGAACACGTAGCAGTTCCAGCCATCGTAGCACCACGAGCTAGAGCTGTTTTAGCTTCATAACTCAAAGCACCAAAGCTCATACCAGTAATATAAATTGGAATGTCTAGCTCTAATGGTCTTGGAGCTTCGGGCCCAATAATTGTTTTAGTTAAACACTTCTCTCTATAACCCTCAATAACAAAACGGGTTAACGTTCCAGGCATAAAAGTTAAATCATCCCATGTTGGAATTTTTTTAAATAGAGAGAATCCTCTCATTCTATATCTACCCAAATCAGATTTGATGTGAATATCATCCATCACTGCTTTAGGGAAGATGAAACTTTTACCTAGTCTATGGTTATCTGAATCACTCATAATATTTCCTTTTGTTTAATTTGTTAAATGTACGATTAAAGAATTAGTTTTTTCTCGTTCGGCTCTAAATTGGCGTAGTTCCATAACATTTTTCCAGAAGTATGCTTTTGCATTTTTTCAACGCCTCTAGGAGTCTTCATACCATAAAGCGCTAATTTCTCTGTTAAGTAACGAACATCAAGCTCTGTCATATCCGCTTGAACACAGTCAACGCCTAACTCCTCAACCTCACCGCCGACATAAATAGTGCCGTCATACATTGAGTCACCTAAGTTCATTCCAGCATCACCTAGAACAATCATCCTGCCTCGCTGCATCATGAATCCAGAAAATGCGCCCGTCTTACCGCCAACAATAATTGTGCCGCCCTTCTGATCAATACCAGTACGAGCACCAACACTACCTTTGCAGACAAGATCACCGCCACGAATAGCTGCGCCGAAAGTAGATCCAGCATTTTTATCAATTACAACCGTACCCGCCATCATATTTTCAGCGCAAGACCAGCCTACACGACCTTTAATATGAACGTTAGGACCGTCAATCAAGCCACATCCAAAGTAGCCTAAGCTATCTGAAAAAGTTAAGTTAAGTCTGTTTAAGATACCAACGCCAACGCCATGCCTTGACATAGGGTTATCAACGGTAATGTCACCAATACCTTTTTCCATTAACTCTCTGATTTCACGATTAATTTCTCTTGGCGTCATGTCAAGGGCATCAATCGTTGCACTCTTGTTAGTGTCAACATCAAACGAGTGGAAATACGTTAAATTTTCACTTTCATCAATAGAGAAGAATTTTTTCTGAGTTCTTCCTTTTAACTGCTCGTCATGAAGTCCCATCTCCTGAGACGTCTCTTTTCTTAGTTCTGCCATACTTTTACCTCTCCGTGATATGGGTCAAATGTTTCAATACGATGATCAAATAAAGTTCTAATTGCAACTTCTTCAGAAGCTAGCGCAATCATATCTTCACCTTCATAGACAACCATTGGCTTAGCAGCCATAACATCCTTGGCCATGCCAAGTTGGTCTTTCGTTGCAACCAAATACGTAAACACACCATCAAGGTAGTCAATTGAACCCTTCATAGCAGTTTCTAAGTCGTCACCTTGGCTCATTCTATCGGCAAGGTAAACAGCAATAAGCTCTGAGTCACAGTTTGATGAAAAGCGGTGGCCTGAGCGCTCAAGTGCGCGTCTATTTGTCCAGTAGTTTGTGAGCTGTCCATTATGAACAACGGCAACATCACTAAACGGATAAGCCCAGTATGGATGAGCAGAGCGTATATCTACATCCGATTCAGTTGCCATTCTGGTATGTCCAATTCCGTGAGTGCCATTAAAATCATTTAAGCCGTATTGGTCAGAAACAACCGATGCGTCACCTAAATCCTTAACAAGCTCGAGCGAGTTACCGATAGATAAAATTTCAACGCCTTCAACATCTTCAACAAAGTCAGCAACTTTTTTCATATCGCCAGAGAATTTAACCTCATAACGATGCGCGTACTCTGTTGGGCTTTCTTTCTTAACAACCTTAACACCTAACTCAGTAAGACGTGAATTAACGGTCTCAAGACGATCTTTAATAATAGCATGTATATCATAACTACCTTCTAGGTCAGCGGCCTCAGCAACTTTAAATCTTAATATTTGATTTCCATTGTCTTTGCCATACATTGCATATCCAGTTGAGTCTGGACCTCTATGCTTTAAAGCCTGTAGCATTGATGTCATTTGCTCACCAATGTTTACGCCTTTTCCAGCTTTTTTATGAATAATTCCTGCTATTCCGCACATAAAATAATCTCCATTACCTAAAAATTGCCCACCGTTAGGTGGGCACTCTATAAAAAAATAAAAGAAGCGAGCCTATGGCAAGCAATCTATATAAGTTTCTAAATCCCAATCTGTAACTGTGGCATTAAATTTTTCCCATTCATCTGTCTTATAATGGTGAAAAACTTTATACATTTCATTTGGCATTGATGATTTAATGACTTCATCATTTTCAAGCTCATTCAATGCATCACCTAAAGACATAGGAAGTTTCTTAACTTGCTTTCCTGCCTCCATCGCTGCATAGATGTTGCGCTCTTCAGGCTCGCCTGCATCAAGATTATTATCAATACCGTCACCCATTGCCTTTAATAGTGCTGATCCCATTAAGTAAGGATTAACCATTGAGTCAACTGAGCGATATTCAAATCGACCTGGCGCAGAAACACGAAGCGCACAGGTACGGTTTTGATAACCCCAATCTGCAAAAATTGGCGCCCAAAAGCCAGTATCCCAAAGACGGCGATAAGAGTTCACAGTCGAAGAGCCAATTGAAGTTAGGGCTGGTAAATGCTTAATAACACCACCAATAGACTGAAGGCCAATTGGACCCGGCATCTTTTCATCGATCGAAGGGTCCGGCATAAACGTATTTTCACCACCCTCTTTATACATAAAGTTGCCAGGCATACCAGGAAGCTCTCCTTCGCCAGCAATTTCTGGATGGAACACATCTTTACCGCCTTTCCATAAAGACATATTATGGTGACAACCTGATGCAGATACACCCATAAAAGGTTTACTCATGAAACAAGCAATTAATCCAAACTCACGAGCTACTTGCGCGCAAATTTGACGATAAGTCGTTAAACGGTCCGCATTTCTTAATACATCATCAAACTGCGTATTAAGCTCTAATTGGCCCGGCGCATCTTCGTGGTCACCTTGAATAATGTCCAAACCCATTTGCTCTGAATATTCAATAACTTTCATGAAGACAGGTCGTAATTCTTCAAACTGATCAATGTGGTAACAGTTTGGCTTTGTTACTCCGCCATTTGGACCACCATCTTCGCCACGCTTAAGCCACATCATTTCTGGCTCCGTGCCGCAGCGCATATCTAAACCATACTGATCTTGGAATTCTTGGTGCTGCCTGTATAAGTTACCACGACAGTCAGACGTCAATGCTTCGCCTGGGTTTTCACGCTCTTCACGGTTCCTATAAAGTCTACAAAAAACGCGCGCTACTCTCTTATCCCACGGAAGCTGACAAAAGGTGTCAGGGTCTGGAAGACCTACAAGCTCTGAAGCTTCTGGGCCATAACCAATATAGTCACCGTGACGGTCTACAAATAAGTTGGCTGTTGAGCCATATACTAGTTGAAATCCTTTTTCGGCCAGCCTCTCCCAGTGGCGCGCAGGAATACCTTTACCTACAATGCGTCCTGTGACTGATACAAATTGATAATATACATATGTAACGCCCAATGCTTCGATCTTAGCCTTGACTTCTTTTACAAGTTTGTCGCGACCGGGCTCGTTAACGTGCTGTTCTAAATCTGTCATTTAATCTCTCCGAAAAAATAAAAAAAATCTCTATTAAAGATTTACCCCCTATGCATGCTTTTATTTTGATTTGTACGATATAAACCAAAACAAAAACACTAATAAACTTGCTGTTGTCTTAGCTATAGAGGTCAAATGAATTACTTTCTAAATGACTCTTTTTGACTCCAAAAGATGGAGTAACAGCAAATTAAAGTTTGAGTATACGCCAATTAATATTCCATTGTCAAGAAATTTAGTTGATTTTAAAGAAATTTAATAAAGCATTGATTTTCTTCTAATTTATCGCAACGAAACAAGAAAAAAGTTGAAATGTAAAAGGTATTTAGGGAAGAAAAAAATTAAATAAAAACTCTAAATTATTAGGGCTTTTTAATTAATTTAATCCGAATTATTTGAGCAGATAACGGTTAGAAACTGACATTCATCACTAATAATTTTTTTAGGGCCGTGCGGCTTATCTGAATCGAAGTAGATAGAGTCACCCTTTTTAAAGTGATAGATCTTGGTGCCATAGTAATAATCCATTTCACCTTTTAGCATGTAAATAAATTCAACGCCTTTGTGCTGAAAATCTGGAAAATCATAATCCCTTGAGGTTACCGTAATCAGGCAAGGCTCTACTTTAAGGGAGCCGCTGACGTTGTGGCCAAGTAACTGATAGTGGCGACTTTCATCTGAGCCCGCCCTCTCAATTGTCAATCCTTCGCCTGACTTAATAAAGGTTGGCTCGACGTCTTTATCGTGCTGTTTAAATAGCGATGTGATTGAAATGTTGAGCGCATGACAGATCAGTTGAATGGTTTTTAAGGAGGCGCTAATTTGTCCATTCTCAATTTTAGAGAGCATACTGGCAGACAGTAGTGACTGCTTGGAAAGTTGCTGCAGGGTAACCCCAGCATTTTTTCTAGAAATTCGAACTTGCTTCCCTATAGAGGCTTCTAACTGCTTATCGCTTCCAAAACTGGGGAGATTTTTATTGACGATTGAAACGCTTTCTTTGGTTGCGCTATTTTTAGTTAAAGCCATGGAATAATAATTTACTTAGAATAAAAAAAAATATACTGTTGAGAAAATTATCTTATCACAAATGTAACTAATAAAAATATTTAATTAGTTCTTTTATGTTCTAGAACGTCGACTCCTGCGCTCTTTAGTTGGCTTTGAATCATCTCCCTTAAAGATTGCCCTAGATCCTTCTGACATTATACCAACCCTATCTTCAATCTCATTTAAGGTTGGCGGTAAGGTTACGGTATGCTCATCCATAGCTTTTCGCATTGCCCTTACGTGCTCAAAAGTTGTGCCGCAGCAACCACCTATAATTTTTGCCCCAGAGTTCATTGCAATTTGAACGTACTCCGACATTAATTTCTCCGTCCCGGAGTAGACAATGTTTCCATCATGAAATTCAGGGACGCCGCAATTTGCCTTTGAAATTACAACGGTACCGGATTCAACATTTCGAGATATGTCGTTGATTGTTGCAAGAAGGTCAGGCGCACCAACTCCGCAATTTGCTCCAAATCCTGACAGTTTAAGTTCTTTTGCTCTAAGCGCTAGATTTGCAGGCGTTATGCCCATCATAGTTTTTCCAGCGGTATCAAAACTCATAGTAGCGCAAACTGGCAAACCTATATCTTTGAGTGCATCAAGAGCAGCCTCTAACTCTTCCATTGAGTACATAGTTTCCAGCCATAAAACATCTGCGCCGCCCTCTGCTAATCCTTCAGCTTGGGCCTTAAAGGCTGCAGTTGCTTCAGCCGGAGTCATGAGTCCATGAGGCTCAATCATTTCACCGGTCGGGCCCATTGATCCGGCAACGATGACTAAGCGGTCTGCGCTATCCGCAACTTCCCTTGCGACAACTCCAGCAGCCTTATTTAATTCAAACACCCTGCCCTCAAGGCCGTGTAGCTTAAGCCTAAAAGAGGTGCCGCCAAAACTATTGGTTAAGAAAAGGTCCGAGCCTGCATCGACAAAGCCTTGATGGAGTGAACGAATTCGATCTTTGTGGTTTAAATTCCAGGGCTCTGGAGGGTCTCCTGCTTCAAGGCCCATTGCAAATAAGTTGGTACCCGTAGCGCCGTCAGCAAGAATGTGGTCCTTATCTTGGAGCATTTTTAAAAAATTGTTCATTTAAACTAAATAGAAAGATTAATAATAATTAACAGAAAAGAATTTTATAGATAATTATACTAACTCTTAAGTCTTTTCAGTTTTAATAAATTCAATCTAAGTTTAATACAATAATAGTAATTATTAATTTTAATAATTAATTACCGACAGACCCTATTCCCTATATAATTTCAAGTTAAATATTTAACTCACAAATTGTGAATATTTTGATGTCAAAGCAAGTGCGAAATTGCATGCTATTTATTAGCAACATAACTGACCTTGTTCAGTCAAAAAAAAATAGTTATATATCCCTCTTTTTCTTCTTAAAATCTCCTATTAATGTCTAGCAATCCAAGCTCACACGATGACGTGATTAATCGCTTTATTGGTTACGCTGAAAACAATTTTGAATCAAACTCGTCGACCCAAGTCGTTAGTCAAAGCGCAGCCCAACTTGGGGTTCTTCGACTCATTTATGCGTTTCGATTTTCTGGGCATCTTAGGGCTAAGCTTGACCCACTTCAAAGACCTAGGCACCACTCCACTCCTCCATTCACTCTTGAAGAGTTTGGATTAAGTGACTCTGACCTTGACAAGACTTTTGATATGGGCTCATACCAGGGACCAAACTGCAACACGTTAAGAGATCTTTTTACCTCTCTTAACAGAACCTACTGCAGCAGTCTTGGTGTTGAGTATATGCACATCCCTAACCTTGAAGAGAGAAAATGGGTTCAATCTAAAGTGGAAACCATGTCTCTAGAAAAGGAGAACTCATCTAGCTACAAGAAGTGGCTCCTTCAACGATTAACGGCGGCGGAAGTTTTTGAGAAATTTCTGCATAATAAATATGTCGGCCAAAAGCGCTTCTCTCTTGAGGGGAGTGATACCTTGGTACCTTTATTAAACGTGTTAATTGAGCACTCAGGTGAACACGCAATGAAAAGGATATGCTTAGGGATGGCGCATAGAGGACGCCTTAATGTGCTCATTAATATTATGGGAAAGAGGGCTGAAAGCCTATTTAAAGAGTTTGCAGGAGAGCTTGGGCTTGGAAAGAACCAGACAGGTGACGTTAAATACCACCAGGGCTTCTCTTCAGACATCAAAACAGACAAAGAGGATGTTCATCTTGCGCTCATGTTTAATCCATCCCACCTTGAACTCGTAAACCCAGTGATTGAGGGCTACGCGCGCTATCACCAAGACAAGATTGAGGACGCAAGTCGCCAACAAATACTGCCCGTACTTATTCATGGAGATGCAGCTTTTTCTGGCCAAGGAATCGTGATGGAGACTTTAAATATGTCTCAGTCAAGGGGCTATAGAACTATGGGCACTGTTCATATTATTATCAATAATCAAATTGGCTTTACGACCTCCAAGCAGGATGACGCAAGGTCAACGGATTATTGTACGGACGTTGTTAAGATGATTAATGCGCCCGTATTTCATGTCAACGCTGAAGATCCAGAAATGGTCAGCTTTATCACCAAGTTAGCGCTCGATTACCGTATGAGATATAAAAAAGACGTGGTTATCGACTTGATGTGCTATCGAAGACATGGACACAATGAGGCCGATGAGCCAGCAGTGACTCAGCCTTTAATGTATGAAGCAATTCGAAAAAAACCGACTACTCGAGCGAACTATGCGACCGCTTTAATGAAGCAAGGCGTTGTTGAGCAAAGTGAAGTTGATGCGATGATCAGTGATTACCGTCAAGAACTAAAAGAGGGTGAGAGGGTTGCTTACAACATTATTCAGCCTAAGGATAAAAACAAGAGGGCCTGGGAAATGCTGTGGGAAGATTACTTTGATGCGACTTGGCTCGAGCCTTATGAATCCGCTATTAGTAAAAAACAAATTAGTGAGCTCAACAAAAAACTTCAAAAGGTGCCGAGCCATTTTGAGATTCACCCGCGCGTTAAGAAGATGATGTCAGAAAGGCAAAAGATGGCGGATGGAAAAATTAATGCAGACTGGGGCTTTGCTGAGACGCTTGCCTATGCAAGTCTTACAGATTTTGGAACGCCCATTCGGCTTACAGGCCAGGACACCGGAAGAGGAACATTTTTTCATCGCAACGCAGTGCTTCATAATCAACTCGCAAACGAAGATTACACGCCGCTTCAAAACATCAGCAAAAAGCAGGGCAGAGTTCAAATATTTGACTCAATCCTGTCTGAAGAGGCAGCCCTTGGCTTTGAGTACGGTTACGCAACTGCGAACCCTGAATCACTCGTTATTTGGGAAGCTCAGTTTGGAGATTTCGTTAATGGAGCTCAAGCAATTATTGATCAATTTATTGCCTCAGCTGAGGCAAAGTGGGGGCGCCTATCGAACCTGGTTATGCTTCTTCCTCACGGACTTGAAGGCCAAGGGCCTGAGCACTCATCGGCACGACTTGAGCGTTTCCTTCAGCTCTGTGCGAGTCACAATATGCAGGTATGCGTTCCGTCAACCGCGTCCCAAATATTTCATCTAATGAGGCGTCAAGTACTAAGAAAGTTTAGGTCACCTCTGATTATCATGTCACCAAAAAGTCTTTTAAGAAATCCACTAGCGGCCTCACCACTTCACAAATTTACCGAAGGCAGGTTTAGAGATGTCTATGAGGAACAGTATGACAACATCAAGCCTAAGAAGGTTGATCGCGTTATTATGTGTAGCGGCAAGATATTTTATGAATTATTAACGCGCCGTCAAGATGAGCAAATTAATAATGTCGCAATACTCAGACTTGAGCAGCTCTACCCATTTCCAGAAGAGCAGCTCATGAGTGAGCTTGTGAAATTTCCAAATGCCAAGGACATAGTTTGGTGTCAAGAAGAGCCAATCAACCAGGGCGCGTGGTACACTTCCAGACATAATTTTATGGAAAGTATCGTTAAAAATCAAACCCTTCATGTCGTTGCGAGAGATCTTTACGCAGCGCCTGCTGAAGGAAGCATTAGGCAACACAACATAAATCAAAACTACATTATTGAAAAAGCGTTAGGTATTCAGAAGATGAGTACAGCTAGGAGCATTAAAAAATGAAAGAAGTAAAAGTACCCGTTCTCCCAGAATCTATAAATGAAGCGACTGTCGCTGCTTGGCATAAAAAACCAGGCGATTATGTAGAGATTGACGACGTGATCGTAGAAATTGAAACAGACAAAGTTGTTTTAGAGGTTCCTGCAGAAGAGGCGGGTATTCTAAAAGAAATTTTGGCAGAGGAAGGAGAGACGGTTAACGCTCAGCAAGTTCTTGCTCTTTTAGATGATGACGCTGAAATGGTTGCTGAAAAGATAGAAACACCTAAAGAAACTATTAAAGAGGCTCCAAAAGAGAAGTCAATAGAATCCCCAAGTGGAGCTGCTCAAGAGCCTCCAGAAATAAATCTTCAAGAGAATGTTCAAGAGGAGCCTATAAGCTCTCCTGAAACTAGCGCATCTAAGCCAACGAGTAATCGAATGGAAGAGAGAGTTCCAATGAGCCGCATACGCAAAACGATTGCAAAAAGGCTTCACTCGGCGACCCAAGAAACAGCGATGCTCACAACCTTTAATGAGGTTGATATGACTGAAATACTGGCAATGAGGAAAAGCTACAAAGAGGCTTTTGAGAAAAAGTACTCCGTCAAATTAGGCTTCATGTCATTCTTTGTTAAGGCATCAGTCGAGGCACTAAAAAAATTCCCGACAGTTAACGCCTACCTTGATGGCGAAGACATTGTCTATCACGCATACTGCGACGTTTCTGTTGCCGTCTCTTCAGAGCGAGGACTGGTAGTCCCTGTGCTTCGAGATGCACACAAAATGGGAATGCACGACATAGAGAAAAGCATCCTTGATTATGCAGGAAGAGCGCACGATGGGACTTTAGGAATTGAGGAGATGAGTGGCGGCACATTCACTATATCAAATGGAGGCGTCTTTGGCTCACTCTTGTCAACGCCAATCTTGAATTCACCTCAAAGCGCTATTTTGGGAATGCACAAAACTCAAGAGCGTGCTGTTGTCGTTAACGGCGAAATAGTCATAAGACCTATGATGTATCTTGCCCTATCCTATGACCATAGAATTATTGATGGCAAAGAAGCCGTTCAATTTTTAATCTCAATAAAGGAAGCCCTAGAGGATCCTGTTAGGCTATTGCTAAAAGTTTAGAAAATATATATTTCAGATAAAAAAAGGGCGGTATTTTCATACCGCCCTTTTTAGTTTGTTACTTTTACAGATTACTATTTGTAGTGATCTTGTTCGTCATTGTTTCCTTTGACTAAAATCGCTACTAACATTACCGAGGCAATGACCGTAAACCATCCAGGCATTGAACTGCCAGAGCCAATATACATACCCATGTCTATCCAAGCACCATCAGCATATAGATCAGTAAAAGATTCAGCAAAATATCCCATATTATTTCTCCTTATTTAGAATCAGATTCGTCACTAACCATTGACTCAGGATAAGCCTGAGCAGGAACCTTGACTGCGTCAAGACCTTGGATTTGGACAGCATCTGGGATACGCAACATTCCAGCCTTGTTTAGTATCCAAGACACAATGTATCCAGGAACAAAACCAAGTAAGAACATAACTCCAGCACCAACAATTTGGCCGAATAGGTTAACCGTTGCTACGCCTTCTGGAGCATAAGCTCCCAAAGCTGGAGTGCCAGAACCGAACACACCTAGCATGATTACGCCAAATACGCCAATCGTTCCGTGAACCGTAACAGCGCCTACAGCATCATCGATACCCAAACCTTCTAACCAGTCTGCACATGGCTTTATAAGCATACCCGCAACAATTGAAATAATGATTACGTGTGAACCGAAGTAAATATCAAGGCCAGAAGCAGTTGAAATAATACCCGCTAGACAGCCAGACATCATCCAGAAAGGGTCTTTAGTAAATACCCATGCACCGATTATGCCACCTGATGCAGCAAGACAGATGTTAAATGCTAACGCTGAAAGCGTCATTGGAGTACCATAAATGGTTGTTCCAGCATCACCATACCAACTCCAACCTTCGCCAGGCAGAATGATACATGCCATCAAAAAGCCAAAGAAGCCAACAATGATTAGCATTAAGCCAGTTATAGTTAGCGGTAAGTTGTGGCCTGCAATTTTATTTGCTGAGCCATCTGCGTTGAATTTTCCAATACGCGGACCTAGATTAACCAGGACGCCCAAAGCAAAGAATCCAGCAACAGCGTGAACAAGACCAGCCGCACCAAAGTCATGAAAACCGAACTCTGTCACCAACCAACCATCAGCGTGCCAAGCCCAAGCAGCAGCGACAACCCAGGCAAAAGAGCCAAGGACAATCGCACAGATTACAAACCCTACAGTTTGAATTCTCTCGATTAGCGCGCCAGACGCAATAGACGCAGTCGTTGCAGCAAACAATGCAAAAGCTCCCCAGAATACACCTGAAGAATGATCGCCCATATTTGGACCCATGTATTGAGCTGAATCGCCCCATGGCAATGCAATAGCACTTGCGTACGCTATACCTGAAATTTCCATATAACCAGCGCCTGCAGCGAGGTCGTAAGGGAACGTTGGTAAGGCCCAATAGAACCACCAACCAAACAGATAAAACGTGATAATTGTAAACGCGAACGCGAGTAAATTTTTGATTCCGGATGATAGTACATTTTTCACACGTGTTTGACCCATCTCATAGAGAAGGAAACCAGCATGAATAATAACCATCAAAGGAATTGTTAAGTAATAGTACGCTTCAGCAAACATGGTGTTTGTGACCTGAGCCGCACTTTTGACAGCAGCTAACTCTGCTGTTAAAGCTAAGATTTGATCTTCCAAAACAATTTCTCCTTATTTTTTTTGTTTTAAGTAAACTCTCTCCTTTTTACTTATAAGAACTTTTTTTAGCCCTTACGAAATTTAGTATAAACAATTTGAAACAAAAAATCGACAAAATTTTCCTCTAAATTGGGTCAAATACAGAAGGATATGTAAGTAAATTATTAAATAACAACTACTTAGAGCTTTTAAATAGTTTCGAGGGTTAGTCTATTTATATTTCAATGTGAACTAGAGCTAGTATTAACTGCCGTAATTCTTAACGATATTGATAACTTGCTGCTTAAATTCCTCTTCATGGTTTGCAGCAAACTCATCAATCGTTGTGAGTGAGCTGGCGTCTTTCATTCGATCCGTAAAGACAAGCCCATCAAGATGGTCAAGCTCATGCTGAAAAGTTCCAGCGCTTATACCTTTTGCAACAAAGCTCAGAATCTGCCCGTCTCGATCCAGACCTTCAATTAGGATCTCAGGGCATCTATCCACCTTACCCCTTAAGTTCGGGACCGATAAGCAACCCTCATAAACATTAATTCTTTCCTCTGTTAGAAAGGTTACTTTAGGATTAATCAAAACTGTCAAAGGAATATCAGGCTTGTAAGGGTAACGCGGATTCTTATTAACTTCTATAACGCAGATTCGATACGGAGCCGCAATTTGCGTTGCCGCTAAGCCGGCACCATTTGCACTCCTCATTGTTTCAATAAGGTCATCAATAAGATTTTGAATTTCAGTGGAGGCGACTTCACTCTCTTTAACTGCATCTGCAATTTGACGTAGAGCGGGGTTTCCTATTTGTACGATTTGTCTAATCACTTATTTAAATAAAATCAACAACAAGAATTAATAAAAGCAACAAACTTGCTCCCCAAAATAATTGGTACGCCTTATTCATAACGCCTCGTATATCTCTGAGCTCTTTTAGTATTTTTTCTACCTGGTCATCATTCAATTTGATACTCCTTGTAAGGAAAAGTTAAATATTATAAAGCCCAAATCTAGATATTTTTTATTTAAATCTCTGGTTGTATTTTGTTTGAATATCGCTCGGCCATAAACTATAAATATAATCAATCAACGCTTGCTTTTGCTCTTCATTAAGTCGCTCACTAAATGCAGGCATTTGACCGCCCATATCAACCCCACCATTATTAATTGTATAAAGCAGTTGAGCCGGTGAGTGATGCCAGGTATGAGCCGTACCATTTAATGGTGGCGCTGGGAAGTTACCATTCTCATCTTTAACTTTCCAATCATCAGCAAGGCCGCGACCTTCCGATCCATGACAGCTTACACAATTTTTATTAAAAACCTCTTCACCTGAGGCAACAGCTAAATCTAAACTGTTTTCTTTTTCTTTTTCTGCAGAATTACATCCTGTCAAAAATACAATCATTGAAATGAGAAATATCGTTTTTTTCATGGACTTAATTCTACTCTATAAGACAAAAAAATAGATGAAAATTTAAAGGAATTTATTGAGCTTTAGAATTATTGAAGTGTTTTTAGAGCTATAAAAAGGAGATAATAAAAGCATTACTTAATTACTAACACAAAGGAAATATTATGGCTAAGGGAAAAGACTCTAGAAAAGAGAAGAAAAAACCAAAAAAAGACAAGCCAATTAAGTAAACCTTACTCTATCTATAGTGAAGCATCTCATGAGCAGATCTTTACTCTAAGCTCAACAAGATCTCATCGACGATTGCCTCTGTTGTTCCTGGATTTACAAAAGCAAATCTCAGAATTGGAGCGCCCCTAACGGAGGACGGGACAACAAAACAAATTTGTTTTTTAAGTTGTTTTTTTGACCAGCTCTTATAATCCGACCAGTCCCAACCAATACGCTCGAAGGCAACGATTGAAAGTGTCGGTTTAATTAATAGTGATAAATGCTCTGAGCGCCGAATTACATCCGCAGTATAGCTAGCAATATTAAGCGAACTCTCGACCGCATTTCGATAGGCCTCTACCCCGTATACGGACAAGGAAAACCATAGCGGCAAGCCTCTGGCTCTTCTTGATAAATGAAAAGCGTAATCCGAAGGGTTGTCACCCTCCTCATCGTCATGAAGTATATCCAGATAGCTCGCCTTTTGGGCGTGTACTTCTGCCGCTAAACTCTTATCTCTATAAATAACCGCCGCGCAGTCTAGTGGAGCAAATAGCCATTTGTGGGGATCGACGATAAACGAGTCCGCACTCTCAACACCACTAAATAAATCTTTGACGTTGTCTGAAAGAAGACCTGCGCCGCCATATGCGCCGTCAACATGAAACCAGATTTTGTTCTTTTTTGCAAAATGAGATATACCCTTGATGTCATCTATAACGCCTGAATTTGTGGTCCCTGCAGTTGCAACAACTGCAAATATATCAAAATTCTCATACTTTTCAGAATGACTCTCAAGTTCATTTTCAATCCGCTCACGTGTCAACTGAAAGGATTCATTTGTTGACACAACAATCACCTCGCAGTCCATAACGATTGCGGTACTTTTGACTGAAGAGTGGGTTTGATCCGAGCATAAAATTGCCAAACGCTTCGAGTTGCCTGGATTTTTTTTACGAAACTCTTCCCTCGCAACGACCAGCGAAGATAGGTTACCGTTTGTACCTCCAGCAACAAAGCAGCCTCCAGCGCTTTCAGGCAAGCCAACAAGATCTGCTATCCACCTTATGACTTGATTTTCTGCCCAGACCGCCCCGCTCGCCTCTTGCCATGAAACCCCGCAAAGGGAGCCAGCAGAAACGACTAAATCAAAAATCATGGACGCCTTGGTTGGCGCAGCAGGAATAAAGGCTAAATTTCGCGGGGAGTCTACTGAAATAATGCTCTGCTCGATTGTATTTTTATATTGATCAAAAACGGTATCAATAGAATTGCCTGCCTCAGAAATAAGGCTTTTGGCATTTTTTTCAAAAAAATTAACCGACTTTGGATAATCTAAAGTTGGCGGGTCCATACTTAAGCGCTCAATAGTATGAGAAAGGACATTTAATAATATCTTGGAGGCTTTGTCGTCAAATTTATGCATAATTTATTTTTTTAATAAGGACAGTTTTTGCAGCCATTTCTGCAGCAGTCACCCTGCTTGATTAGGTACCATTTACTAAACACATACAGATCATCCTCTATCGTGAAATCGACACTCTTAATGAGCTTAGGCTGGCTTCGGTATGGCTCAGCAAGTTTTTGAAAACTCTCCATACCACTCTCCTCAACAAGCGCATCAATCTTATTATTAATAGCGCTGCCAAGACAAGACGGGCAAAAACAGTCTTGCTCAAGAGTAGGCGACATAATTGGTGGGAAGCTCATGCACCAACAGTTGCCTGTTCCTGCGCCGCAACTGAATGCTTGATGACACTCAGTGCAATGTTTAGAAGTCATATTTATAAAGTAGGTAGTTGAATCTTGATTTTGTCATTGATTGTATTGCAATGCAACATTAATATTATTAAAGCAATAAATAAATTGGCTTGTCTATTTAAATACTAAATTACACCAATTTTCAAATAAAACTAAAGAGGCAGCATTGTTGGCATTTAGGTTATCCGTCATGCTTGATTTAAAATCTTGTAGACCATCCTTTCCTACTAAATCTTCAAGAGCCTCGGGGATGTTTGGAATATTCAGCCAGCCTTCTAATGTGTGACCGCACACCTCTGGATGAAACTGGCATGAATAGGCATAATCACCAACCTGCATTATATGATTCTTACATTTTTTAGAGGTCGCCAATATTACTGCATTTTCTGGAATTTTATCGACTTCAACTAGGTGAACGTTCACCCACTTATCTGAGTTCTTGAGGTTATGAAGGAGTGGGTGATTTAGTCCTTTCTCAGTTGGCTCAATCTCAAACAAACCAACCTCATACTGATCCGTTTTTTCAGCCTTGCCGCCCATCGCCTCTGCACGGAGCTGATGCCCAAGACAAATGCCTAAAACTGGCATATTTAAATCTTCAACCGCATGTCGAATAGCACCTCTCTCCTCAACCATCCTTGGGTATTCTTCTTCTTACATGACTTTCATAGAGCCCCCCATAACCCAGACGCCATCACCCTTTACTATATTCCGGATCTTGTCTCCATCACTCATATACAACTCATGATACCTACCGTGTTAAGCCTGTGCACAACCTCCACAAATA
>OOGS01000018.1_pt1 | contig 27616 bp, 27 predicted proteins | sample 1670591 | NCBI WGS metagenome assembly OOGS01 (sample SAMEA98167168, study PRJEB22522) | marine metagenome | biome: marine biome; feature: marine water body; material: seawater | place: Arctic Ocean | collected 05-Oct-2015 | depth 29 m | reverse complement strand
CAATTGCATACGGTTTGGAGTCAGGCGAAGAGGGTGTTCATGCGGTTTATGATCTCGGTGGTGGCACGTTTGATATATAAATACTAAATTTTACTAAAGGTATTTTTGAAGTCCTTTCAACGGGCGGTGACTCAAGTCTGGGCGGTGACGATTTTGATAACTTAATATTTGAAGACTGCACTCATTCACTAAATCTGACTAACTTAACTGCCTCACAAATCCAAACAATTAGAAAGCTCTCAAAATCAGCAAAAGAAGAGTTATCAGTTAATGAGGCTGCTGAATTTTCTATTGAAGGTCAGCTCTATAAGATTACAAAATCTCATTTTGATGATATGAGTGAGCCTCTAATCAAAAGAACGTTACTTCTAACAAAGCGAGCTTTGAGAGATGCTGACGTTAATATATCTGACGTTAAAGAAGTTATCATGGTTGGTGGCTCAACTCGAATGAGCTCAATAAGAGAACGAGTTGGAGAAGTCTTTAATAGGCCTGTTTTGTGCTCTATTAACCCAGATGAGGTCGTTGCCAAGGGCGCTGCAATTCAGGCAAACATATTGGTTGGTAATAAAAGTAGAGATGACGTATTGCTGTTAGATGTTCTGCCTCTTTCTTTAGGTCTTGAGACTATGGGCGGATTAGTGGAGAAGGTGATTCATAGAAATACCACAATACCAATTACTAGGGCTCAAGAGTTTACAACCTACAAAGATGGTCAGACTGGAATGAGTATTCATGTATTTCAAGGTGAGCGCGAGCTGACAAAAGATTGCAGGTCACTCGGACGTTTCGAATTAAAAGGAATCCCACCAATGGTTGCCGGTCGTGCCCGTATTCTAGTTGAATTTCAAGTGGACGCAGATGGCTTGTTATCCGTTTCAGCTAAAGAGGAAACTTCTGGCGTTAAATCTGAAATAGTTATTAAGCCTTCATTTGGTCTTAGTGACTCCGATATGGAAAAGATGCTTAAGGACTCTGTTGTATTCGCCCAAGAAGATATTATCTTAAGGCAGCTTCAAGAGCAGAAGGTTGATGCAACAAGGACAATCGAGGCAATTGATTCAGCTTTAGAGGCTGATAAAATCCTTTTAGATGAGGTAATACTTAAAGGCATCCTGCAATCAAGAGACTATTTATCATCAATAATAGAGTCTGATAATGTTACCCTCATAAAAAATGCAACCCTAGATCTTGAAAAGGTTAGCTCAAAATTTGTTGAGATGAGAATGAACAAGTCAATAATGAGCGCGATGAAAGGTCATAAAATTGATGAATTTAACTAATAACTATAAACTATCACTATGCCCCAATTAATTATCCTGCCAAATGAAGAATTTTGCCCTGAAGGGATTGTAATTGAGACAATCACTGGGACTAGTGTTTGTAGGGCCTTGCTTGATAACGGTATTGAAATTGAACATGCATGTGAAATGTCGAACGCCTGCACCACATGTCATATATACGTTCGAGAGGGCTTCGACTCTATTGAAGAGTCTGATGAAATCGAAGATGACCTGCTTGATAAAGCCTGGGGGCTTGACCCTGACTCAAGACTATCTTGTCAGGCTATTGTTTCAGAGGAAGACTTAGTTATTGAAATACCAAGGTACACGATTAATCAGGTGTCAGAAAATCACTAAACTTTAAAAAAGAGGATACTTATGTTTTTAGATAAAATTAATGATGGTTTTTGGGTCTGTAAGCATACGTGGGCAAAAAGCGCCAATAATACAAAGTGGTGTCTTATTGGCTGCGCTACCGGTGAGTTTGCAACGTTGGCTTATTTCAGCTACTCTGGAATCACGAGTGACGTCGTTCTTTATAGTACTGTTTGGTACTTATTTGCAGCGCTGCCTCTTATTAATGGCCTAATAACAAGTGTCATCTTGGAAACGATCATTCTTATCCGGTCAAATTTTGATTTTGCGAACGCCTTAAAAACAGCCCTCGGGATGTCTTTTATTTCAATGCTGATGATGGAAGTCGCGATGATGTTTACAGACCTGGTGTTTACAGGCGGCGTCTTGGGCCTAAATTATTTTGCGATCCCTTTAATGCTTTTAGTCGGTTTTTTAGCACCTTGGCCTTATAACTACTGGCGATTAAAGAAATTTAACCTGGCCTGTCACTAGCCTATTTCGACAAAGAAAGAGGCTAGCAAGCTTATAAATTCTTACTCAATTGTAATATTAGGAAATGCGCCAATTGTTTCGCTTTGAAGCGAAAGGGTTGCGGCAACTTTTCTCGCGATCTCTTGATACATCATTGAGACTTTACTCTCTGGGTCTTTAGCGACGCTTGGGGTGCCCTCATCAACATCGGTTCTAATTTCTAGCTTAAGAGGCAGCGCTCCAAGAAACTTTGTATTAGAGGTGGCCGCCATTCGCTCACCGCCACCATGACCAAAAATTTCTTCAGCGTGATTACAGTTTGAGCAAATATGAATCGACATGTTTTCGACAATGCCTAGTATTGGGATGTTAACTTTTTCGAACATCGCCAAACCTTTTTGAGCATCAATAAGTGCAATGTCTTGGGGGGTTGTAACAATAACAGCGCCGCTGACCGGTATTTTTTGAGATAAGGTTAGCTGAGTATCGCCAGTTCCGGGCGGAAGGTCGACAATCATATAGTCAACATCTTGCCACTCTGTGTTTTTTAAAAGCTGCTCTAAAGCCTGAGTTACCATCGGGCCGCGCCATACCATGGGGGCAGCTTCTTCCACTAAAAATCCGATCGACATTGCTTGAATTCCATGAGCGATAACAGGCTTCATATTGCCATCTTTAGACTCTTCGGGCCTAAGGTCTTTGACGCCTAACATGCGCGGCTGAGAGGGTCCATAAATGTCCGCATCAAGGAGCGCAACGGTTGCACCTTCCGACTGAAGAGAGAGCGCAATATTAACCGCAGTCGTTGACTTTCCAACGCCTCCTTTTCCAGACGCAACAGCAATAATATTTTTAACACCAGGAAGTGCGGGAACTCCGCCTTGAACCGCGTAAGCCGCTATTTTTGACTTGATTGATATGTTTGAGTAGTTGACGCCTTCTTTTGAGAGCGCCTCCTCAACTGAGCCTTTAAGGTCTTCGTGGTAGTTAATCGCAGGATACTTAAGGAGCAACTCAACGTTCACGATCTCATCATCAATCGAAATATTTTTAACGTTATCAGATGAAACAAGATCTAAGCCTGTATGAACATCTATAACAGTACTAAGAATTTTTTGTATTGAGTCTTCGGTTAAATTTGTCAATTGGGTGACCTCAGTCGGTAAAATAGCGCTATTTTATCGTACAACTATCTTAGGAATCCTTAATAATATTGGGATTATTGATAACAAATTATGACCAAACGTAGAATACTTGTTACTTCAGCTCTGCCTTATGCCAACGGTGAGATTCATTTAGGGCACTTGCTTGAATACATTCAAACAGATATCTGGGTTCGGTTTCAAAAAATGCAGGGTAATGAGTGTCATTATGTTTGCGCGGACGATGCCCACGGAACTCCGATTATGCTCAAGGCAGATGAGATGGGGATTGATCCTGAAGAGTTAATTGCAGGGGTTAGTGAGCGCCACCAGGCAGACTTTAAAGATTTTAATGTTGACTTCAGTCAGTTCCACTCGACGCACTCTGAAGAGAATCGTCATTACTCAGAGCTGATCTATTCTCGCCTTAAAGATTCAGGCTTTATTAAGACCCGCGTTATATCTCAGGCCTATGATCCTGAAAAAGAAATGTTTCTGCCAGACCGCTTCATTAAAGGCGAATGCCCTAAGTGCGGCGCTGAGGATCAGTACGGTGATAACTGTGAGGTATGCGGCGCAACTTATTCAACAACAGATCTTAAGAATGCAAGGTCGGTTGTCTCGGGCGCCGTTCCGATTGAAAAAGAGTCAGAGCATTATTTCTTTGATCTACCTCAATTTGAACAGCAATTAAAGGAATGGACAAACGCTGGGCACCTCCAAGATGAGGTCAGCAATAAATTAGCCGAGTGGTTTGAGCAAGGCCTTCAGCAGTGGGACATTTCTAGAGACAAACCTTACTTTGGCTTTCAAATTCCAGGAACCGAGGACAAGTACTTCTATGTCTGGCTTGATGCACCAATAGGCTATATGGCGAGCTTTAAAAAGCTGTGTGACAACAGTGACCTTGAGTTTGATGACTTCTTTGCTAAGGGCTCGGATACTGAGCTTTATCACTTCATTGGTAAGGACATTGTTTACTTCCATGCACTATTTTGGCCGGCCACATTAATGGGCTCAAACTTTAGAACGCCGAACGCAATCTTTGCGCACGGCTTCTTATCGGTCAACGGTCAGAAGATGAGTAAATCGCGTGGAACCTTCATTCAGGCCAGGACTTATCTTGAAACTCTTAATCCAGAGTGCCTTCGTTATTACTATGCCTATAAGTTATCTTCCAAGATTGATGATATTGACTTAAACCTTGAAGACTTTAAGCAACGCGTAAATTCAGACATTGTGGGTAAGGTGGTGAACATTGCCTCAAGAAGCGCTTCATTCGTTGTTAAGAAGTATGACAAAGAGCTATCTGCTGAATGCATCGAGCAGGAGCTCTACAATGAGTTTGTAGCCGCTGGCCCAGAAATTGCAGCACATTATGAGGCTAGGAACTTTGGCCACGCTATGCGCTCAATTATGAAGCTTGCGGACAAGGCGAATCAGTACATTGACGAAAAGAAGCCTTGGCAACTTGCGAAAGAAGAAGGTAAGGCGCAAGAGGTACACGAGGTGACGTCTCTAGCGATTAACCTGTTTAGAGTTTTGATGACCTATCTTAAGCCTGTACTTCCAGAGATGGCTAAGAGTTCAGAGGAGTTCCTTAATATCGACTCACTGAACTGGGAAGACATTAAGAGCCCACTGACAAGTCATCACATCAATAAATTTAAACCGCTTATGACGCGTATTGAAGATGAGCAATTAGAGGCAATGATCGAGTCGTCTAAAGTATAAAATACCAAAAGTTTCGGAGGATTGGCAGAGCGGCTTAATGCGCACGCTTGGAAAGTGTGTAATCGGTTAAACGATTCGTGAGTTCGAATCTCACATCCTCCACCATATTTCTTGAATAAATTAAGGGGTTTTCGTACTCCATAAAAAGGGAGTTTCCGGAGACCATAAAAAAGGTAATGATATCTATGCCTATTGCTAATAAAATACTCTTATGAAAAAACTAATTCTCTTAGCGCTTCTGGTAAGTTCTTATATAGTTTCTGCTGATGAAATCAATAAAATGGCAACAATTGATGGTGAGACCATTGTCAGTGAATACAGTGACAATGGACTTCCAAAGTTCTATGAATTAATGGATGGCAAAACTCCTGTCTATATAGAGTTTACAGATGTCATTCAAGGTAGGTACATCGTTGACGTTGAGTGGTTTCCAGACTGGGGACTAGCTCCTTTGCTTACTGGTCCTGCAAATATTAACTTTAAGCTAGTAGATAGGGACGTTAAATTTACAATTAAAGCCGACTTATTCAATATTGGTCATAGGATGTTCAGCTTTCCAAAATATAGGATAGATGCTCAAACTATAGTCAATAAAGATATTATTAAAATGAAGTTTGGAGACATAGCAAATGCACCTTTTGCTTTTGGGGATATGAACTTTGATGGCGTTAACGAATTACTAATTGCAGATAGGAATGGAGGTCAGCGTGGTTATGACGCTTATTCAGTCTATCTTATTCAAGAAATCGAAGGCTCAAGCTACTTTAATATCCTAGATTTAACAAATGAATTGCCTTATAGCAATATTGATGAGTCAACAGAGTTTGATTGGGACAATAAGACAATGGAACTCTATTATTCAAGCGGTGCTTGCAGTTCATCTTATGAGAAATATCAGAGGGTCTTTAGTGATTATCCTTTAAGGGATTACAAGTTTGAGTTAATCAAGAAAATTGACTATGAAACTTGGGATGATGACGGAAACGACATACCCTGCAGTAAGTATGTCTATGACGTTGTGGATGGTAAGGATATATTGATAGAAGCTGAGTCAGGACCTGTTGATTAAAAATCCTTGTAAAATATAAATTATGAAAAAAACACTCCTACTTCTACTCTCACTATTCTTTCTAAATTCTCCTTCAGTTCTTGCAGTCCATTTTGCAAATTTCGAAGTTGTAGATATAAGCCTTGGGGACAGTTTGCTAGAATTTATGAGTGAAGATGAAATACTTGATGGGATTGAGAAACACAAAGATTTAAATAGATATTCTTATCTCAATGAACCAAATAAATTCTTGGAAATCATAGTGCCGAGAGAGAAAAATATATATGACAAAGCCTCAGTTTTTATTAAGAATACTATGCCAAACGACTATACGATATATGCTATCAGAGGTTATAAGGATTACATAGAGGACTTTGATGCCTGTATTAAACAAAGAGATACAATTGCAAAAATCATAACCGGTATGTTTACAGATTTAAAAACTGATAAATCAATTGAAGAAAATAACCAACGCGTTAATGATTATTTCACTCTTAATGATTTAAAGGCAACTATTGATGTTTATTGTCAAGACTTTGAAGAAGCTTATAGACTTAAGAACAATTTTACAGAAGGTCTTGTTTTTGCTATTCATAATGAAGAATTTCGCAAATGGAGACTAAATTTTAAGTAATCGATTAATTGTTTTTCTTTAATCCGATAAATCCTTATAAGTTGAGGAAAAAGCTTCAATTGCTTTATCTAAATCACCTTTAGTATGTCCCGCTGATATTTGTACTCTGATTCTTGCTTTGCCTTTTGGCACAACTGGAAAGAAAAAACCAATTGCATAAATCCCCTTTTCTAGAAGTTTGACTGACATCTTTTGTGCTAATTTGGCATCACCCAACATGACTGGAACAATTGGATGGACGCCATCATCTACATTAAAGCCTGCCTCTTGCATACCTTGACGAAAGTAATGCGTATTCTTTTCAAGGCAATCTCTAAGTTCTGTCGAATTTGAGAGCATCTCTAGCACTTTAAGTGAAGCTGCACATATTGAAGGTGCGACAGTATTTGAAAATAAATAGGGCCTGGAGCCTTGCCTCAACATATCAATGATTTCTTGACGACCTGAGGTGTAACCACCCGAGCCACCACCAAGTGCTTTACCAAATGTTCCAGTAATAATATCAACACGGTCCATCACGTCACAATATTCATGAACTCCACGGCCTGTCTTTCCTATAAAGCCAACCGCATGACAGTCATCATGATGAACCATAGCGTCATACTTATCAGCTAAGTCGCATATTTTGTCGAGCTGCGCAATAGTGCCATCCATCGAAAAAACACCGTCAGTAGTAATTAGTATACGTCTTGCTCCACTCTCTTTAGCTTCGATCAGTTTAGCTTCAAGGTCAGTCATATCATTGTTTTTATAACGAAACCGAGCGGCCTTGCAAAGACGAACACCATCAATGATTGAAGCGTGATTAAGTTCGTCTGATATAACCGCATCATCCTTAGATAAAATTGTTTCAAAGAGACCTGTATTGGCGTCAAAACAAGCTGCATAGAGAATCGTGTCTTCCATGCCAAGAAATTCACTTACCTTGTGTTCAAGTTTTTTATGGATGCTCTGAGTGCCGCAAATAAAGCGGACAGATGACAAGCCAAAACCCCAGTCACTAAAACTATCTTTGGCTGCTTGAATTACATCAGAATGGTTTGCTAACCCAAGATAATTGTTCGCGCACATATTGATCACTTCAGTGCCACCTTCAAGTGTAATTTGGTTTTTTTGATCAGAAACAATGACGCGTTCAGTTTTCCATAAACTTGCCTCTTTAATGGCATTTAAATCTTTTTCTAAGCTCACTTTTGCACTTTTAAAACTCATTAAAATTCCTTAAATTAATCTTCCCAATTGAGGATGACTTTGCCAGATTGGCCTGAACACATGACATCAAAACCCTTCTGGAATTCAGTGTAGTGGTAATGGTGGGTAATAATTTTTTCAAGTGGGAGCCCACTTTGTACCATCATAGAGCCTTTATACCAAGTCTCAAAAATCTCACGACCATAAATACCTTTTATATGTAACCCTTTGAATACAACCAAGTCCCAATCAATACCAGAACCCGAAGGCATGATGGCCAACATTGCTACTTTGCCGCCATTAATCATTTTATTAAGCATCTCCCCAAATGCCTGAGGCGAGCCTGACATTTCAAAGCCAACATCAAAGCCTTCAAAAATACCTAAACCTTCCATTAATTCTTTTGTGATTTGATTTTTTTCAACATTCACAGTAATGACTTTTGGTAAGATTTTTTTAACTAGATTAAGGCGGTATTCATTTAGATCAGTAATTACTATATTACGAGCACCACTATGAGCAGCAACCATTGCCGCCATAATTCCAATTGGTCCTGCGCCAGTTATTAAAATATCCTCTCCCACCATATCAAATGAAAGTGCGGTATGAACTGCATTCCCATAGGGGTCGAAACAGGCTAGTAAATCCGCTGAAATTTCAACACTTGGTTTAAATACATTTTCTGCTGGAACCGATACATATTCTGCAAAAGAACCGTTTCGATTGACTCCAACCCCAACAGTATTAGGACACAGGTGTTTGCGTCCACCTAGGCAATTACGGCATCGATTGCAAACTATATGGCCTTCAGCAGAAACCAGATCTCCAACCTTTAACCCAACAACACTTTCACCTAACTCAGCTATAACTCCAGCAAATTCATGTCCTGTTGTCATCGGCACAGAAATAGTTTTTTTTGCCCATGCATCCCAATTATAAATATGTATATCAGTACCACAAATTGCAGTTTTCTGAACTTTGACGAGCACATCGTTACTACTTACCTCTGGCATGGGTACGTCTTCAAGCCAAATCCCTTTCTCTGAGTGACTTTTAACTAATGCTTTCATAATATGATTCCTGGTTTTTATGAACAAAAAATTTGAGATTTATATGGTAGAACGAGCTAAAGGCTAAGATTTGTAATCCTAACCTTAATCGCCTTTACCAGGCTTTTCCGAAAATAAGTGCATCTTTCCATCTGGAAAATTATCAGGGTGATATTTTTCATGTTCTGGGTCTGGGCCGCTATTTTCAGTAATAACTGGCCAATTCATATCAGTACTGTATTTTCTATTGAACTCTAACCATTTAATGCCAACTGGATCAGTATCAGGCAATATAGCCTCAACAGGGCACTCTGGGACGCAAACATCACAATCAATGCACTCATCTGGGTTAATCACTAGCGTGTTTTCACCTTCGTAAAAACAATCTACTGGGCACACTTCAACACAATCTAAGTGCTTACATTTGATACAACCATCGGTTACTACATAGGCCATTTGACTTTCATCCAATAATAGAAACAAAAAATAATTCTGTATTTATTTGAACATATTATATAAAGGATAAAAACATGAAATGCAACAAAGACTAAAAAGAGTACAATTAAGGAGTAATAGCTTGACTTCAACTAGCGGAGAGAACTATGAAAAAAAATACAGAGTCAACAAAAAAGGAAGAAGAATTATCATTGCAAGAAAAAGCAATAAAGGCCACAAATGCAAGATCTGAAGAGTCAGAAATTCATAACTCTCAATGGAATCCAGGTTCTTTAAAGAGATTAGACAAGGCTTTGAAAGAAGAGAGTTAAATTTTAATTGCATGGTGATTAATTAAGAAACCATGGTTCCACTTTAGATCTATATTGATTTAAAATGATTCGCCGTATCAATTACCTTAATTGCCTTTCCAAATGAACTCCTTAATTATTAAATTTCAAAATCAACTGAATGGGCTTTTTCCTGGTTTAATTGTTGTTGGGACAATTGCCGCAGCAGCAGGCTTTCTGAGTCTTCACTATAAAGCGCCAGTGATGCTCTTTGCACTCCTTATTGGTATTGCCTTTAACTTTCTCTCAACGGATGAGCGCTGCGCTCCAGGCATAGAATTCTCAAGCAAGAAGATTCTTCGCTTTGGTGTTGCATTATTAGGCTTTAGGGTGACGCTTGATCAAATCTTAGGTCTTGGTACAAATGTACTACTGCTTGTTCCTATACTTGTGCTTTCGTCAATTGCAATTAGTTGGTTTATAGCAAAATTGATGGGTAGGCGCTATCTATTTGGACTTTTAACTGCGTGCGCTGTTTCTATATGCGGCGCTGCAGCTGCGCTTGCTGTCGCATCTGTCCTTCCTAATTGGAAAGACAGGCATCGCGACACTTTGTTTGTCGTTGTATGCGTAACAGCGTTATCAACCTTCGCGATGATTGCTTATCCTATATTGTTTTCAGTGGGAGGCTTCAGTGATGTTGAAATTGGGATTCTTATTGGGGCGACCATTCATGATGTTGCTCAAGTAGTGGGAGCAGGATATGCGGTATCGAATGAAACCGGTGATGTAGCGACCTTTATTAAGTTACTTAGAATTTCAATGCTTCCATTCATTGTTATCATTATTGCACTTTTATTAAAGGGTGATGATGAGCTTGGAACTATTAGTCCTAAGGCCTTTCCTTGGTTTGCTCTTGGATTTGCCTTATGCTTAATTGTCAATAGCAGTGGGTTTATACCTGCAATTCTTTCAAGTTTTCTTGCCGATGTCTCGCAATGGTTTTTAGTGTTCGCCATAGCAGGGCTTGGCGTTACCACGTCACTTAAATCGATGATGGAGTTAGGCGGCAAATCAATCGCACTTATGGTTCTGCAGACTCTTGCTTTACTCGCTATTGCAATCATTGCTGTTTCAACAGACTATATATAAGTTTATTGGCTTATATAGCTACTGAAAAAAGTAAATTGACGTCTTCTCTTTAGCATATTTACCTTGCTTTATAGCTTTTACAGTTATGTCTTAGCCCTATAGCTTCGTGTGCGTGATGAGCTTCACGCTACCTTCAGATTATGATATATTTTCATAAAGTTTAAACAGAAGGCGCTATATGGACTTCAGCTTACAATTGTCAGCCTATTATCCAGATAAATCTTATGGTGGAGATTGCTTGTATGCCGACATGCTTGAGCAGGCCGTATTAGCTGATCGATTGGGTTATGGCGCAGTTTCTCTGACTGAACATCACTTTATTAATATTTTACTTATGCCAGCGCCCTTGCAGTTTGCCGTCAAAATTGCAGCGCACACCGATCACGTAAAGATTATGACCTCGATTGTTGTACTGCCGATCCACGATATGCGCACCTTTGCTGGCGAAGTTGTTGTAGCAGATATTTTCACTGAAGGGCGTCTCATGTTAGGGGTTGGGCGCGGGGCTTTTGCATATGAAATTGAGCGTTTAGGTGTGCCAATGTCAGAAACTCAAGAGCGCTTTGATGAGTCCTTAGAGGTGCTCCAGGCGCTACTAACTGAAGAAGAGGTTTCGTGGGACGGGAAGTATTACAAGTTTGATCCTATGACTATTATGCCTCGTCCTGTAAGGCAACCAAACCTTATGATGGCGGTCATGAATCCTGAGGGAATTTATCAGTGCACTAAGCGTGGCTTTCACATTCAAACAACTCCGCTTGCTGGTAATCACCAGTTGCTAATGGACCAGGTAGATGGATTTAATTGTGCGAAATCTGAGATGGGTGATAAAGGACGTAATTTAACGCTATCATTGTCGCGCCTTGCTTTCGTTTCTGATAATGCAGCGGATCGCTGGAAAAAGGTTGAACAAGCGCATGATTACTACAGCCGCTTTGATAACGTATATACAGGGCCAGGCATCGTTGAAGGCGGCATGATAAAGCCATTACCGCGAGCGCAGTCGATTGAAGAGCTTGATAAGAGCCTGTTAATTTGTACGTCACAGCAAATGATTGATGAGCTATCGGTGTATTCTGATTTGGGAATACACCGGGTAATTTTGAATATGAATTTTGGAGCGGAGCAATCTGAAACGCTAGATAATATTCAGCGTTTTGCAGAAGAGGTGATGCCTCATTTCACAACACAAACTCAAAAGAAGGAGATATGATGCCAATAATTCGCGTAGAAATGTTTAAAGGTCGGAATGCGTCCGAAAAGAGGGCTCTAGTAAAAGAGCTTACTGCAGGGTTTGTGAAAACTTGTGGCGGCACCACTCAGTCAGTTCAAATTGTTATTACTGATGTGGATAAAGGAGATTGGGGTTCTGGTGGTGAACTGTGCTCTGAGAAATTTCCAGACTAGGCTGAAGACATGATGGAAGTAATTGATTGCGAGTACACGATTGAAGGTAGTGGTCCTCCGCTATTTTTAATTCACGGCATAGGCGCAGCCCGTGACGCATGGCGCTTCATTGTGCCAATCTTGCGAGATCATTTTACGATTGTAACCTATGATTTGCGAGGACATGGCGCTTCACCCATGCCCAGCGATGAATTTGGGTTGGATGAATTGGTTGATGATTTGGAGCGCGTTCGAGAGCGAACTGGATTTGAAAAAGCGCATTTTTCAGGACACTCACTGGGCGGGATGATTGGCCCGGCATATGCCCAGAAATATCCAGATAGGGTGTTGTCACTTGGGTTGCTATCTACTGCTGCAGGGCGCACACAGGACGACAGCGCTAAAGTTAACGGCGTTGTAAAAGCGATGGAAAATCAAGGTATAGCAAGTGTACTGGAAACGCTCACAGATCGTTGGTTTACGGACACATTCATCGCGTCAAACTCAGCTATTGTTCGTACCCGTTTGGACCAAGTAATTTCAACAAATCCAGATGTATTTCTGAATGTTTTTCGGATTTACGCCAACGTTGAGATGATGCCTTGGTTGCATAAAGTGGATTGTCCTTGCTTAGTTTTAACTGGTGAAAATGATGGCGGGTGTAATCCTCGCCTAAACAAGGGGATTGATTTGGCATTACCAAATTCAAAACTGGTTATTTTGCCAAATTATAAGCACTCTATTTTAATCGAAGCGCCCAATATTGTTGCCGCAACTATGCTTCAGTTTATTCAAAATTTGAATAAATAGCAGATTAATTAGCGCATCCCACGATGCTTTTTAATGAGCTCGTAAGCGCTAATGATTTCCTGGGTTTTGTCATTGGCTATTTTTATCATCTCTTCAGGCAGCCCTTTGGCAACTAACTTGTCTGGATGATGCTGTGCTAATAATCGTCGATAGGCTGTTTTAAGTTCTTTGTCAGTTAAATTTTTATCCGCACCCAATATCACATAGGCATCGTCAACTGTTAGTTGGTTGGTATTGTTGTTGGTCGCAGAAAATTGCTGAATAAGCCTCTCTAATTCATGAATAGGAAAGTTAAGTTTTTGTGCGATATACTTAAGCGCATCATGCTCTTTAACGTCAAACACACCATCAGCATAGGTAGCCTGAATTTGAATTTCAAAAAACATGCGTAATAAATGTGTACGCCTATGACATTCAGCGCGGAATTGTTCAAGCACCTCGTCTAGGTTGAAGCTATTGTCTTTGCCTTGATTGAATAGTTCTTTTGCAACTTTTTGCATATCTTCTGATAGTTGCATATGCTGCATAACTTGTTGCGCCAAGAGAATTTCAGACTTTGAGACCTTGCCGTCGACTTTGGCAATGTAACCCATGACTGAAAATACGCCACTAAAAAATGCCGCTTGAACGCGCTGCTGGTCACCTGGATGAAAGACTTTAGAGGACCGGCCAAAACTAGACTTACCTTTAGAAAAATTACCCGCAAAGGCAACACCAAGCATTGCACCTAGCGGTCCACCAATCATAAAACCTACTGCGCCACCTATAACTGTTGTCCACCAACTCATACTTACTTCTCTTTTGTAATTATAAAATTAAACTATATTTTGAATCAAACTTTGAAAATTGCAAGGCTAAGTTGAAAACATTTAAAGTAAAAATGCTCTCTTGTGAAAAAAAGTATTAATAATTAAAATCGATTTGTGAAACTGAAACGGCGCCTTCAGCGAGTCAGCCCATTTGGCAAATTTACAGTTTTTTAGGTAATTCGATGTGAACAAAAAACTACGGTGATCGTCATTAGCTGAAGTAGTTGCCGCGGAAGCAAACAACAATAAACAGGCTAATTGATTCATAGAGTTATTTTGTAGTTCAGCCTAAAACGAAACTTTGGTTGTGAAGGTGTTAATACCTTAGGAGAAGGCAGAGCAGTGGCATATTCGCTAGTATTAATCGTTTTGACTGTTAACTCAATAATTTTAGAATTGTCATCGCATGTAATCTTTCTTGCGTACATTTCTTCAGAAATATTTTCAGGAACTGAGGGTGCATCGAGCCATCTACAAAAGTCTTCACTAGACCAGTCGTCAAAATAATTGCCTTGTGCAAGGCCGATATGACTACTTAAGAATACGACTAATATATATTTTTTCATAGTGATAATTATAAATAAGGATTGTGAAGTTTAGATGCAGATTAGAAGTTAATTCTATAAAAATTAAAATCGAATCCAGTTACTTCCATCCTTGAATCCAACAATCACTGTCCTTTAATTCTTCCCAATTAATTTTCTGAGATCGACGCGAAATAATTGCCTCAATTAAACAGTGGATAACGATGTTACTTTCATCCAACTCTAACTCGGTAACAAGGAAGTGTTTTTCTTTACTAATTGGTTTAACAGCTGTCCATTTACTATTTAATAACTTTTTCACGTTTATGCTGAGCACTTTTATATTACCAGCGATTATGTACGTCAGGCTTTATAAGCTCATCATAAATAGAGTTAATCGAGGGCAGTAAGGATGAAATTTCATCCAAATCTGATGCTTTTAAGTTCATCAGGGCTTGTGATTCATTTTTTGCACCTGGAATAACAACGCTTACCTCGTCGTGCATTAAAATCCATTTTAAGGCTAGATCTGCCAATGAATAATTATCAGGAATTAAGCCTTTTAATTTCTCAACTGCCTCGAGTCCTTTTTCAAAATTAACTCCTGAGAAGGTCTCGCCGACGTCAAACGCATCTCCATTGATGTTGTAATTTCGATGATCGTTTTGAGGAAATTTAGACCCTTGATTCATTTTTCCAGTGAGTAGGCCACTGGCAAGTGGGACCCTTGCAATAATACTAACATCTCTCTTAGCCGCTTCCTTGAAAAAAGTTTCAGCAGGTTTTTGCCTAAATATATTAAATATAATTTGGATGCTTTTAACATTTTGAAATTGAATGGCATCCATCGCCTCGGATACCTTTTCAACGCTCACGCCGTAGTTGGCTATTTTGCCTAGCTTGACGAGTTCATCCATCATTTCATAGGTTTCTTTTTTAGGGCAAATTTCACTTGGAGGGCAATGCAGTTGAAGCAGATCAATGCAATCAACACCTAAATTTGTTAGCGATCTATCAATAAATTTTTCTATATTTTTAAGGTTGTATCCTTCAGGTGTGTGAGGGTTTAATCGTCTTCCAGCTTTTGTAGCAACAAATATTTTTTCTGAGGTTGATTTTATAAGCTCACCAACAAATTTTTCGCTTCTGCCGTCACCATAAACATCCGCAGTATCAAAAAAATTGACGCCATTATCTAAGGAAGCTTTAAGGACTTCTCTTGCATCTGTAGCCGTCACATCTCCCCATTCTGAGCCTATTGCCCAGCAGCCAAGGCCAATTTCAGATACCTTCCATCCTGTATTCGAAAAATCTCTATATTGCATTTTGAATGATTCCAATTAAAAACTACTTTATACCACCAATACCTTTAGGTAGAGGTTTTTAATTCTACAAGCGCCTTTAATCCAATTTTGATTGTGCTAGCAATGGCCGCGTCATAGTTAACGACTGCATCACTCTCAGTTGAGGTGCTAATCACTGTGCAAATTGTTCCGGCGTGATACCCCATTTGACTGCATAGATGAAACAATAGGCTGGACTCCATTTCCATGTTCAGAACTTTAAGCCCATCTACGTTTAGCTCTGAAAGGCTACCTTTGATGTCAGGAAGGGTGTTTTTTAGTCCAACAATGTAACGCGAGGACGGCCCATAAAAACCCGGCGAAGATACAGTGATACCAACGCCATATGATGCGCCAGACTTCTTAGCTTGGTTTGCTAGCGCTTTTGTTACTTCAGGTGATGCTTTGGACGCATAGGGAATAATTTTTCCCTTGAATCTTGATGTATTAGCCGTAGCATCGGTTAGGATTTTTTCAGCTGAAGACTCAATTCTTTCAATGATTTCATCTTCCGGCGCCTGATCGTAATAAACACCCGTGCTATCAAGGCCAAGGGCGTAAGAGGCAATCGCAAGTGTGCCTGGTTTAATGCCTGGCTGAACGCCTCCAGATGTTCCAAGCCTTATGAAAGTCATCGGCCTACAGCCACTGATCCGTTTGCTACTTTTAAGATCAAATTCATGAGCAATATAGGCCTCAACAAGAGCGATTTCAACATTATCTGTTCCAATTCCTGTTCCGATTACAGATACGTCAATGCCTTTGTACGTTCCCGTAAAGGTTAGGTATTCTCTGTTTGAAATTTCCCGATCAATCGTATCAAATTCTTGGGAAACGCGGACAGCACGAGCCGGATCACCAACGATAAAAACATTATCAGCAAGGTCTCCTTTTCTTATGCCTAAGTGATAGAGGCGCTCATTAACGATAACTATTTCAGATTTATCAATGTTCATGATAAATTCACGCTACAGAACAAATGTGATTGTAAGACAGTTTTTTTCATAAAATTATTATATTTCTTTTTTTGATTCAGTCAAATTCTAAATTATCTTTGATGCATTTAGGCTATTATTAATTTATATAGAATCAGTATATCAAGATAGTTTATGCACAGTAAAAAACCCATCAAAAATACAAAATGGCAGTTCTGGATTGATAGGGGAGGAACCTTTACAGATATTATTGGACAAAATCCAGCGGGCAAGATTATTACCCACAAGCTATTATCCGAAAACTCAAGGCAATACCCAGATGCTGCTATACAGGGTATTCGAGATTTGTTGAACTTAAAAGAGGGTGACGGCATTCCAATTAATCAAATTGACTCAATAAAAATGGGCACGACTGTAGCAACCAATGCGCTTTTAGAGCGTAAAGGTGAAAACACTTTGCTTGCAATTACGAGTGGATTTGCGGATATTTTGCGTATTGGATACCAACAAAGGCCAAATTTATTTTCACTGGATATCAAGCTTCCCGATATGCTTTACTCCAAAATTGTTGAGATTGAAGAAAGAGTCGACGTCAATGGAAAAATACTTACAAAGCTTAATACGCTTAAGGCAGAAAAACTACTAAAAAATGCTTTTGATGAAGGATACAAGTCTATAGCCATTGTGTTGCTTCATGGATATCGCTACCAAGAGCATGAAAAGCAATTAAGCCTCATCGCAAAAAATATTGGCTTTAAGCAAATTTCGGTGAGCCATAAAGTCAGCCCGTTAATGAAGATCATTCCTAGGGGCGATACAACAGTCGTTGATGCTTATCTCTCGCCAATTCTTCGTCGCTATGTTGTTCAAGTTAAAAATGCTCTTGGCTCTGTAAAACAAGACTCTGGAAAATTAATGTTTATGCAGTCCAACGGCGGCCTCACGGATGCAAATTATTTCCAGGGAAAGGATGCAATTTTATCTGGACCCGCTGGCGGCGTTGTCGGCATGGTTAAGACTGGCGAGAAGATAGGCCTTAAGAAGCTGATTGGTTTTGATATGGGAGGCACGTCTACGGATGTTTGCCACTATAACGGTGAATATGAGAGAACACTGGAAACAGAGGTTGCTGGCGTAAGACTTAGATCTCCTATGATGCTAATTAATACGGTTGCAGCCGGTGGCGGCTCGATTCTCCACTTTGATGGATCAAGGTATAGGGTTGGTCCAAACTCAGCTGGAGCGAATCCAGGGCCTGCTTGTTATCGCAATGGTGGACCCTTAACTGTTACCGATTGCAACGTAATGACTGGAAAGCTGAGTCCAGACTTCTTTCCAAAAGTTTTTGGGCCGAACGCAGACCAAAAGCTCGACTCAACCATTGTTTTTAAAAAGTTTGAAGCTCTAGCTAAAGAAATCACTTTATCAACAAACAAGGTGATTTCTCCAGAAGAGGTCGCGGAAGGGTTCTTGTCGATTGCAGTTGAAAGTATGGCAAATGCCATTAAAAAAATATCCGTTCAGCGTGGATACGATGTAAGCAACTATGCACTATCTTGTTTTGGTGGTGCGGGTGGTCAGCATGCCTGCCTAGTTGCTGACAGTCTTGGAATAAAGCAGATACACCTGCATCAATATGCCGGCGTTTTATCTGCCTATGGAATAGGGCTCGCAGACAGCAAAACAATTAATGACTTGGCAATTGAATCAACCCTAAATGATGAAATCATTAGTTCTCTTTCGAGCGGCTTTAATGAGCTAAAGAGTGATGGAAAAAAAGAGCTAATTTCTCAAAACCTAAACGAAGAGCTGTTTGACTACTTTAATCGCGTTTTCCTTCGTTACAACGGCTCTGATAGCTCTTTAGCTGTCCGATTTGATGATTATAATGCAATGAAGTCGAGTTTTGAAAGTACCCATAAAGCTCGCTTTGGGTTCATATCTCCAGAAAAATCACTTATTGTTGAATCGATACAAGTTGAGGTTTCATGTCGCAGCGATCAGTTCGATACAGAGGAGATCCAGATTCAAACATTAAAAACCAAAACTCTAGCGACAAACGATGTTTTTATAGGCGGAGAAATACAAAAAACTATTTTTTATAACCGTAGCGACATTGCTCCTAATGACTTGATTTCTGGACCTGCTGTCATTATTGAGTCAACCTCAACAATCGTAATAGAGCCAGGCTGGCAGGGAAGCCTTAATGATAAAAACGATCTCATTTTAGAGAGATCTGAAAAAATAAAAAGAGCGAGTGCGATTGGTACTAATGTAGACCCAGTAATGCTAGAGATCTTTAATAACTTATTCATGAGCGTGGCTGAGCAGATGGGGACAGTACTAGAAAATACTGCCTCCTCGGTTAATATCAAAGAGCGCTTAGATTTTTCGTGTGCTTTGTTTTCGCCAACAGGCGACCTAGTTGCCAATGCACCGCATGTCCCGGTCCACCTAGGCTCAATGAGTGAGTCCATTAAAACAATTATTCGTGAAAATTTTGACACTATGAGTCCTGGCGACGCATTTTTGATTAATGCTCCTTACAACGGAGGAACTCACTTGCCAGACATCACCCTCATTAAGCCAGTATACGATGAGCTTAGTGAGAAGGTAATTTTTTATGTTGCAACGCGTGGCCATCATGCCGATATTGGAGGAACAGTTCCGGGCTCTGCTCCGGCAAATTCCAGTCATGTCAAAGAGGAAGGGATATTAATTGACAACTTTACTTTAGTCTCGAAAGGCATCTTCCTTGAACAAGAAATTTATGATTTGTTGGGTTCAGGTGAATTTCCAGCACGCAACATTCAGCAAAATATTGCTGACTTAAAGGCACAAGTAGCCTCAGCCGAAAAGGGCTCTCAAGAGCTATTAAAAGTTATTAAGAATTATGGGCTGGATGTTGTTCATGCATACATGAAGCATGTCCAAGACAATGCCGAGGAGTCTGTTCGTAGGGTTTTAGATGTTCTTAGTGACTCTAGCTTTACTTACAAAATGGATGACGGACACCAAGTTTCAGTTGCAATAAGTGTTGACAAAATAAAACGAAGTGCTACGATCGATTTTACTGGCACTAGTGATCAGCATCCCGGGAATTATAACGCTCCAAGCGCTATTTGCTACGCAGCAGTTTTGTATGTTTTTCGTTGTCTAGTGGATGATGAAATTCCGCTAAATGCAGGATGCCTTAAACCGTTAAACCTAATAATACCAAAGCGCTCTATGATTAATCCAGAATACCCAGCAGCTGTGATCGCAGGAAACGTTGAAACATCACAATACATTGTGGATGCTCTTCTTGGTGCCTTAGGGGTTGTTGCAGCGTCTCAAGGGACTATGAACAACTTTATCTGGGGAAACGAGAGAGTGCAGAACTATGAGACTATTTGTGGCGGCTCAGGAGCCAGTATCAATCAAGAAGGCTGCAGCGCTGTTCATACGCATATGACCAACTCTAGATTAACGGATCCTGAGGTTCTCGAATGGAGGTTTCCTGTAAGACTAGAGTCCTTTAGTATAAGAAAAAATTCTGGAGGCAAGGGATTAAAGAATGGCGGTGATGGGGTTGACCGAAGGATACGATTTTTAGAGCCGATGACGGTTAATATCATTACAGGGCACAGAATAGTCCCGCCTTATGGTTTGGCAGGCGGAAATTCTGGAGCCGTGGGAAAAAATTATGTAATTCATTCAAACAACAACATTACTGAGTTAAAAACGAAAGGACAAATTGAAGTCGTCAAAGATGATATTTTTGTCTTAAAAACTCCTGGCGGAGGTGGTTTTGGAAAGCCTGTCTCAGTTCAGCAAAACAAACCATAAAATTCTAAAAATTGGAGTCAAGCTATGGCGGTTCATTTTACGACTGAAGAGTTCAAAATAAGACAGAAAAATGTTATATCAGAGCTCAATAAAAAAAACCTTGATGGCATATTAATGTTTCGCCAAGAGAGCATGTATTATCTGAGTGGCTATGACAGCTTTGGGTATGCCATGTTTCAATGTCTATACCTAGGGATGGACGGAAAAATGGTTTTACTCACGAGGGCTCCTGACCTTGCACAAGCAGAGTTAACGTCAATACTCGATGACATTAGAATTTGGAAAGATGAAGCCGGAATGAATCCAGCCCAAAACTTAAAGCACCTATTAAAAGAGCTTCACTGTGAAAATAAAAAATTGGGAATTGAGTATGACACTGTGGGGTTAACTGCCCACAACTACCGACTTTTAGAAGCTGCGTTAAGGGGTTTTTGTGCGCTTGATGACGCATCCAACTTGGTCAACAAATTGCGCTACATTAAAAGCGAAAAAGAGCTTGAATACATTAGAACAGCTGCAACTCTTGCAGATGAGGCTTACATAGCCGGCATTGAGTTGACCCATGCGGGGGCTTTTGAAGGTGATATTTTGGCTGCGATGCAGGGCGCTGTGTTTAAGGGCGGAGGAACCTATGCTGGAAATGAATTCATAATAGGCTCTGGAGAGTACGCACTGCTTTGTAGATATCATTCTGGTCCAAGACATCTTAGTGAGGTTGATCAAATGACACTAGAATGGGCGGGTTGTTACCGAAGGTATCACGCCGCTATGATGCGAACCGTTCTAATTGGTGAGGTGACTCAGCAACACCAAGATATGCATAGAGTCGCAACGCAAGCGCTTAAGGCGTGTGAAGATGCTTTAATTCCAGGCAACACCTTAGGCGATGTCTTTTTAGCGCATGCAAACGTAATGGATAGTGGCGGCTACAGAGACCATCGATTGAATGCATGTGGATATACAATGGGCTGTGCTTACGCGCCAATTTGGGTGGATTATCCAATGATATACGAAGGCAATCCCATGGTAGTTGAAGAGAATATGGTCTTCTTTTTGCATATGATTATTATGAACAGAGATAACCGGCTTGCAATGTGCCCGGGTCATTCAGTGATTGTCGGAGCTAATGCAGTTGAAAGACTCAGTCAAACCGCGCTAGATTTGGAGGTAAGGTAAATTATGAAAACAATAAATCAAAATCAAGAGCCAATAGATGCGAAAGCACGGCGCGCTATTAAGCCAGTTATCTCTTACCCAATAGATAATTTGCCAAAATATGATGCAAGCTTTTACGCCAAAGCAAGAGATGAAATGAAGCTTGTTGAGTCAATAGTTATACCTCCAAGAGATGCAAAAACGTTTGAGGTGCCTGCAGGTCATTTTTTTCGAATTGTCAGTGTCGATGGACCACAAGTTGGTGACTTAAATCTTTGGAATAAAGACAATATTAATGAGCGCTTTTTTAGTGGCAAAACGAGGGCCCTCTATGGGACTCATGTTAGCACTGGCGATAGACTGTATTCAAACCTTCCTTTTCTTAGGCCGATGGCAACAATCACTCACGACACCCTTGATTGGTATGGCTGGGATGATGATGGAGGTAGCGTTCATGACGTAATTGGAACGCGGTGTGACCCTTATACTCATATGGCTTTAAATGACGAAGAGTACCATCACTGTTGCCACTCAAACCTTTGTAGAGCTTTGTCTCATCATCAACAAAAAATAATTTCTGAAATAGAGTCGAAAGTTCATGACGTACTTAATGTTTTTATGTGTACAGGTTTTACAAAAGAAACTCATCAGTATTTCATGAAAGCTAGCCCTGTAAGGCCGGATGATTTTATTGAATTTTTTGCAGAAATAAACCTTTTAGGAGGACTATCAGCCTGTCCTGGAGGTGATTGTAGCTCAAGTCATTCAAGTGACTCTGCAAGATGTTATCCATTAAAAGTTGAAATTTATCAGCCAAAGATTGAAGATTTAAAGCAATGGACCTCGCCTTCATTAAATGAATATTCTCGTAGCCATGGCATCCGTTAGAACTCGATTAAGATTAATTTGAATTAATAATTTATATTTATAAACAAAAAAATACCCCCCCCTTCTATTATTAGAAACTTGGAGATATTGTTATGAAAAGCAAAGCGTTAGAATGGTTTGGCGTTGTAACTGCAATTCTATATTCAATGCTAGTAGCGTTAAATATTGGAGTCGAATTTATGGGTTTCTTGTTGCTATTAGTTTCATCCTTTTCAATTGGCTATTGGGCTTACCTTGGGCGCCATAAAGGGATACTTTTTTTGCAATTTTTTTACGCGTCAGCAGGAATTATTGGAATGGTTAGGTGGTACTAAACCATTTCTAATTCTTAGTTAAAGTTATCTAAGCTAATATAAAGTAATAATTCACTATGCCGTATGAATAAAGTCCAGTAAAAATTATATTAATCCATTTCAGCTGTTTTTCAGTATGAAGCCAAGCGCAGTAAACCCAAATCAAGCAAAAGGGGAGTCCAATAAACATGGTATAAGGATATAAATCATTAATGATAGCAATGGTACTAAGGATTCCAAGTACTAAAGCCAACCATTTTAAATGCTGTTCATATTTCGCAAATCGCATCTTTTCGAATCTAGATTTTAAAAAAAATGAATTATATGTCAATTTGATCCTTTTAAATCTTTTATTTATTTTGTGCTTTAAAACTAATAAAGATGGCGTTCCTTATTAGTTATAAAAGCTTTATACATATGCACAAGATGCTATTCATAATCTTCAAATATTTAAACTGCTAAGAACACATATAAATTGGATTACAATGTAACTCGTTGAGTTATATATTTTTTTTAAATTATTAAGGAGAGTGGTTTTGAAATCAATACAAAAATCGCAGTCAAACAGATTGCAAAAAAAACTTTTAATCCCTTCAATCATTGGAGCGGTTTTTATTACGGCGATTGGCCTATTTAATAATCCTGTAATTGCTGACAATAATGGCTACGAGTTAACAATACTCCATACAAATGATTTTCATGCTCGTTTCAGGCCAATTAGTAAGTATGACAACACCTGCTCTATAGATGACAATGTTGAAGGCAAGTGTTTTGGTGGAACGGCTCGATTGATTTCAGCAATTGAAGATGCGCGCCAGAGGCATTCAAATACAATACTTTTGGATGGCGGTGATCAGTTTCAAGGAACGCTGTTTTACAATCTATATAAAGGAAAGGTAGCGGCAGAAATGATGAATAAACTTGGTTATGACGGAATGGCTGTTGGTAACCATGAGTTTGACGATGGCCCTGAAACACTTAGAGCCTTTATGGACACGGTCAATTTTCCTGTTCTTATGGCAAATGCCGATGTTGATATGGAGCCTGAACTAAAAGGAAGATTAAACAAATCATCGGTGATTGAAAGGGGTGGCCATAAAATTGGATTGATCGGCGTCGTTACTGAAGATGTTGTTGATATATCGAGTCCTGGGGATAATATTATATTTTTGGATGCTATTTCAGCCGTTCAGGCTGAGGTCGATTCATTGACAGCATCAGGGGTCAATATAATTGTAGTTCTTTCGCACTCTTCATACGAAATAGATAAAGAAATTGCAGCTAATACCACGGGCGTTGATGTGATTGTTGGCGGGCATGATAATGCTTATTTATCTAATATTAGTGATAATGCAAAGGGTCCTTATCCAACAGTGGTTAATGGCACACAAATCGTACAGGCTTATGCCTATGGTAAGTTTCTAGGTGAGCTTTCAGTTGTCTTTGATGGGGCAGGTAATGTAATATCTGCAACGGGTGAACCAATTACGATTGATGGTTCTATCATTGAAAATAGCCAAGTTGTAGCGCGCCTTGATGAATTAGAAAAACCAATAACCGAGCTTAAAGAGACTCTCGTTGGAAGTATCTCAAGCTCCTTAAATGGAAATAGAGATGTTTGTCGTGCGCAAGAGTGTGATATGGGTAATATGATTGCGGACGCAATGAGAGCGTCATCGATTGACAAAGGCTATTCAATAGCACTAATGAACTCGGGCGGAATCAGAGCATCTCTTGATGCTGGTGATGTGACGCTTGGCGAAGTCATGACTATTCTTCCTTTTCAAAATACTTTGGCGACCTTTAAAGTGACTGGAAAGCAGCTACTTGCTGCGATTGAGAATGGCGTTAGTCAGCATGAAGAAGGAGCAGGAAGATTTCCTCAGGTATCAGGAATGCGATTTACATTTGATTTATCACAACCTGCTAATGATGGAAGGGTGACTTCAATTGAAATTGAAGAGAGTAATGGCTCTTGGAGCCCATTAAATTTATATGGGACCTACGGCATGGTTTCTAATAATTTTATTCGCGGCGGTGGAGATGGATATAAAGTATTCAGATCTGCAACTGACATCTATGACTTTGGTCCTGATTTGGCAGACGTAATTGCGGATTTTGTTAGAGAAAATCCAGGTTATACTGGTTTTACTGATAATCGGATTACACAAGTTAAATAACCTAAAAGGGCCACTAGCAGGGCCCTTTCTCATTACTCCTTATTTTAAATAACTTAAATAAGGTGTCAAAATAAACCATTACAACGTATCAAAAAAAACCATTATTAATTCCGGTGTATTTAATAATCTTTCAAGGTATATTTTTTCACTAATGGCTAATGGTTAGTCATTGTTAATTTAATTTATTTAGGGAGTTCTTATGAGCGACATGAGTTTATTTTTACAAGCTGGCGATTTTGTTGGCGTTTCATTCTGGATTGTTTCTGTTGCGATGGTTGCTGCTACAGTATTTTTCTTTTATGAAGGTATGGCAGTAAACAAAGAGTGGAGACTGTCAATGACAGTTGCAGGATTGGTAACATTGGTTGCTGCAATTCACTACTATTATATGAGAGATTACTGGGTAGCTTCGGTTATCGCAGGAGCTCCTGATTCTCCAATTGTATACAGATATATTGATTGGTTAATTACTGTCCCATTATTAATGATTGAATTTTTCATCATCTTGAAAGCAGTCGGCGCTTCAGTGTCAACTAATTCTTTCTGGAGATTATTAGCTGGAACTATGGTAATGTTAATTGGTGGATTCGCAGGTGAGGCGCATTTAGTATCCGCTTCTGTCGGGTTTGTCGTGGGCATGATAGGTTGGGCAATCATCATCTGGGAAATCTTCGGTGGTGAGGCTAGTAAAGCAGCTGAGGCAAATGCAAGCGTAAAGTCTGCATTCAATGCTCTTAGAATTATTGTTTTAGTAGGCTGGGCTATTTATCCTCTTGGATATGTCTTCGGATATATGATGGGAAGTGTAGATGCTGGAACTTTAAACATTGTTTACAACCTTGCAGATTTTGTTAACAAAATCTTATTTGGTTTAATTATTTGGAATGTTGCAGTGCAATCAAGCGCAGCTGTCAGCAAGAAGAAGTAAGCATAACTTTACATAAGTTCATAAAAAGCCCTCTTCATTGAGGGCTTTTTTTTAGCTTTTTGTTAATAGACCGAATTTACTACAACTTATTCCTTCGACACCTTTCACTGCAGTAGAGGACGTTCTCCCAGTCTTTACGCCATTTTTTTCTCCAGGTGAAGGGCTTATTGCAAGTTTTACAAATCTTCTCTAATTTCATTGAGTATGGGCCTTAATAAATTTTTCTGCCTCGCCAAAGATAAGCTCTTTTCTTTCTTGTGACATTCTGTCTAATAGTTTGGGTTGAAGGGATAATCTGGGGTTAGATTCATAAAACTTTCTATTCTTTTGAATGAACCTCCAATAAAGTCCGTCAACTGCATTGCACCATTCACCTTTTTTATAGTTACTCATTTTAAGTAGGTAATTTGAACCGCAAGTGTAAGGCTTGGTAGACATTAGGCCACCATCAGAATAGGTTGCCATTCCAAATACATTTGGAACCATAACCCACTCGGAAGAGTCAATATACATCTCCATAAACCACCTATATATTTCTTTGGGATCAATTTCGCAAAGATTCATCAGGTTGCTTATGACCATAAGTCTAGGGATATGATGGTTGTATCCATCTTGTATCGCAGCAATGATAGAATCATCTAAAGGCGCTATTCCAGTTGAACCTTCGTACCAGCTTGAAGTTAACTTGCCAGTATGGCCCCAATAGTTTTTATTTGATTGGTAGTCACCTTTTGTTTGATATACGCCTCTGATAAACTCACGCCAACCTAAGACTTGCCTTACAAAGCCTTCCAATGAATTCATGGGAATGTGATAAGTATCGGCGCTATCTAGAAGGGTTTGAATAACTTTTTGAGGAGACAAAAGCCCTATATTCATTGAGGCGCTGATGCAGCTATGAAACAAAAAGTTTTTGCCTTCTAGCATTGCGTCTTCATAAATACCAAAATTAGCCATTCTCTGCTTTAAAAAATCTTTAAATTGACTCTCAGCATCACGTCGATTAACAGGAAACCATGGATTATCAAGGCTTCCAGGGTGGTCATTAAAATGCTGCATAATGAGGCTACAAACTTCATCATGGTGTAACGATTGCTTATTATTTGGCAGATCAGGTATCAAAGTATTAGCAGGAATTTTTTTTCGATTTTCTGCATCAAAGGACCATTTACCGCCCAAAGGCTTGTTGTCTTCATCCATCAAAATGTTGAATTTTTTCCTTGCATGCTGATAGAAATTCCCCATTCTAAGGGCTTTTTTATCCTTCATTAGTGAATAAAGCTCTTCCCTAGAAAACAGAAACATTGGTGATTGGTGAACTTTAAACTTAACATTGCTCTTAGTTAAGCCTTCAAGTAATTCAGATTCAAAGGCCTTGTCTTCAATTTCAAATACATTTACCTGTTCTATTTCATTATCCAAAACGTAATCAACAAGACACTCTAGATAAGATTGATTTTCAATTCGATCATTTAAGGCAAAGTATCTTACAGAGATGTCCAAAGACTCAAGCTCTTCTTTGTACTCACGCATTGCACATAGAAACAAGTAAAGCTTGAGTTTGTGATGTTTTTCATAGCTGCAAAGATCAAAGTCTTCTGCCATAAAGACCTTATTACAGCCCAGCTCTTGAAGTAATTTGGGCTCAAAGAGTTGGTTTCCTAGAATTACAAACATGTTTTCATTTATGCCTAATTTTAGTTAATTAATAGCTACGAAATTTTAAAGCATCAAGTCGTAAATAATTGATT
>OOGS01000015.1_pt1 | contig 30258 bp, 31 predicted proteins | sample 1670591 | NCBI WGS metagenome assembly OOGS01 (sample SAMEA98167168, study PRJEB22522) | marine metagenome | biome: marine biome; feature: marine water body; material: seawater | place: Arctic Ocean | collected 05-Oct-2015 | depth 29 m | reverse complement strand
GGCATTGTCAGGAAGTCTGCGCCGTTGCAAACGATAGTGCTGGCTCAATGTGAGCATGGCAAGGGTATTTCAGGTTGTAATTATATCCTAAATTAATTAAAATTACTCTAGAAATATATTCAACTTAAGTTTATTTTTATGAAACCCAGTCTCTAGGTTTTAAAAAATAACTCGTTAACTTCTCTTCTTCGCTATTTGGTTTGACTTTAAATTGATAGGACCACTTAACTTTTGGAGGTAGTGACATCAAAATTGACTCAGTCCTCCCTCCACTCTGAAGTCCAAATAACGTCCCTCTATCATGTATCAAATTAAATTCTACATATCGGCCGCGACGATACAACTGAAAATCTTTCTCACTTTCAGTGTATGGGGTATCTATTCTCTTTTTAACGATAGGTAAATAAGCCTCACTAAAGTGATTACCAACACTTTTCATAAAATTAAAGCATTCATCAAAACCGCCGTTATTCAAATCATCAAAGAACAACCCACCAATGCCGCGCTGTTCATCTCTATGACTTAAGTAAAAATAGTCATCACACCATTTTTTATATTTTGGATAGGCATCTACGCCAAAAGGGGTGCAGGCTTTTTTAGCAATTTGATGCCAGTGAACGGCATCTTCATCGAAGCCGTAATAGGGAGTTAAGTCAAAGCCACCTCCAAACCACCATATTGGATCTCTTCCTTTCTCTTCAGCAATAAAAAATCGCACATTAGCATGCGCAGTTGGAATGAATGGATTCTCTGGATGAAGAACTAGTGAAACGCCAAGCGCAGTATATTGTTTTCCTTCAAGCTCTGGCCTAAGAGCAGTGGCAGATTTTGGCATCTTATCACCACTAATTATTGAATAATTAACACCACACTTTTCAAAAACATTTCCGTTAGAAAGTATATTAGTTAAGCCTGAACCCCTTTTATCATCTCGAGTCCAACGGTCTTGGTCAAATGTAGTTCCATCTTCAATCAGCTCAACTTCAGAGCAAATAGATTGCTGGAGCTCAATTAAATACTTTTTTACTAAATCTATCATCGGTGACGCGCGCCTGTTAACAAATTAATAATTCTTGAAGGCTCAGAATTATACTTATTTGGAGGTAACGCGTAAGAAAGCTCATTACCGAAATACTTCTTAAGCTCTATTAAAGAAGTGGCAACCTTTCCTCCTTGAGTGTTGGCACTTGTAGAAATTAATGCAGAGCCAGTGTTTTCACAAAAATATGAAATCAAAGGGTTCAAGGTAATACGAACTGCTAAAAGTTCGTGCTCTCCAGTAATTAGAGTTGAAATATTTTTTGATTTTGGCACCAAATAAGTTGTTGCAACTTCTGTGGGTATAGAGAGCTTTTCCAATAAGTCAATATCTAGATTTGGATCAATATAGGGCAATAAATAATTAATATCAGAGGCCAGCAATATAAAGCCTTTTTTAATATCCCTTCTCTTTAAAACAGCCAATGTCTGAATTGCATCAGGATTATTGGCCATACATGCTAAGCCATATATAGTGTCTGTAGGATGAGCTATAACTCCTGCTCGAAGATGATTAAGTGCCAGTTGAGTCTTTGTAGTTATTTTCATTTTTTTGCTCTAGGATGAAACTCATCATAAACTTTTGATAACTCCAAAAAATCTAGATGCGTATAAACCTGGGTACTTTTAATGCTCTTATGTCCTAAGAATTCTTGAACAGCCCTAAGGTCATGACTGGATTGAAGAAAATGAGTCGCCGCTGCATGCCTAAGCATATGCGGATGCACATTAATTGAAATGCCAACTTCAAGAGCCCTTTTTTTAACAATATTTTGAGCTGACCTGGCGCTCATTCTAAGATTCTTTTGATTTAAAAATAGAGCATCAGAGCTACAATCAGGTCTTTTCTCAATATACTTCCCTAAGACGCTAATTGCTGAGGCGCCTATCGGAGAGAAACGAGCCTTACTTCCTTTACCCATAACTTTAACAAAGCCTTCATTTATATCAAAATCAAGCATATCAATCCCAACAAGCTCAGAAACTCTCAAGCCACAAGAATAAAGCAATTCAATCATTAGGACTGCTCTGAGTTCTTTGTAATGCCCAGCCTTTATACTCATCATTCTGCTGAGGTCATCAAAATCAATAGTTTTAGGTAGGGATCGATCTATTTTAGGGGTGTGAATAGATAATGCAGGATTTTTAGCTACCACTTCATTGTTAATCAGGTAATTGTAAAAAACTCTGATTGAAGACAAATACCGCCTGATAGATTTACTTGAAATATCGCTATGCCTTAACTCCATAACAAATAAATTTACTGTATCTCCATCTACTTCTGACCACCCAGAGATATTTTTATTACCTAAAAAAGATAAAAACTTCAATAGATCTCTCTCATAAGCTGAAACAGTATTTAGTGCGTAGTTTTTTTCAACACTCAAATAAGCTACAAATTCATCAATCTGTTTAATTAATATTTCACTCTGATACTTGTTTTTTTCTTGATTGACCATATCTTTACATTTTACGTTAAACGATTAAGGATTTTTGATGAGTCAAAAACAAACACATGAATTTCAAACTGAAGTATCTCAGCTACTTGACCTAATGATTCACTCTCTTTACTCCAATAAAGAGATTTTTCTAAGGGAACTTGTCTCTAACGCCTCAGATGCGATTGATAAACTTAAATTTGAGTCTTTATCAAATGATTCGCTTATTGAAGCGAAAGAAGAGCCAAGTATTCATATTGATGTTGATAAAAAAGCAGGAACTATCACTATTCAAGACAATGGAATTGGGATGACTCATGACGAGGTCATGGAAAATATTGGAACAATCGCCAATTCTGGTACTAAAAAATACTTAGAAGGTTTAGATAAAAATCAGAGCCAAGACTCCAACTTAATTGGTCAATTCGGTGTTGGCTTCTACTCGGCCTTTATTGTCGCTAATACTGTAACTCTTTTTAGTCGAAAGGCTGGTGATGATAAGGCAAATGGAACAAAATGGATTTCAAAAGGAAAGGGAGATTACTCTATTGAAACTGTTGAGCTAGAGAACTATGGAACAACAATCGTTCTTGATGTTAAAAAAGCTGAAAAAGAATTTATAGATGACTTTCGAATCCGAGGTGTAATATCAAAATACTCTGATCATATTACCGTTCCTATTCTAATGCTTAAGCCCTCAGAAGAAGATAAAGATGTAGTTGAATACGAGAAAATAAATGAAGCAACAGCATTCTGGATGAAAGACAAGAAAGAACTCTCTCAAACAGATTATGACGAATTTTATAAAGCCCTAACGTATGACTTTGAAGGGCCATTAACTCAAATACATAATAGAGTTGAGGGAAAGCTTGATTATTCATCACTCTTATATATCCCTAAGAAAGCTCCATTTGATATGTGGGAACCTAAAAGAAAAAGCGGCGTAAAGCTATATGCTAAAAGAGTTTTTATAATGGAAGGAAACGAAGAACTACTTCCTCAGTACCTACGATTCATAAAAGGCGTAATTGATACTGCAGATCTGTCATTAAACGTCTCTAGAGAGATTCTTCAGGGTAGTAAGGTTGTCGATACAATTAAAAAAGCATCGGTAAAGCGAATCCTTTCTGAGCTTGATAAAATGTCTAAAAACAAACCTGAAAACTATGCCACGTTCTGGAAAGAGTTTGGAATGGTTATCAAAGAAGGCGTTGTAGAGGATTTTGCAAACAAAGACAAGATTTCAAATCTTTTAAGGTTCACCTCAACATCCACGGACAACTCAGATCAAACCATTTCTCTTCAAGACTATATTGGCCGAATGAAAGAGGGACAAAAAAATATTTATTATGTCACTGCAGACACATATGCTGCAGCCAAAGGCTCTCCTCATCTAGAAATTTTTAAACAAAAAGATATTGAGGTTCTATTACTATCAGATAGAGTTGATGAGTGGTTAGTCGCTAACTTTGGTGATTTTGAAGAGTACTCACTCAAATCAATTGCAAAAGGTGACCTTGAAGATCTTGATTCAAAAGAAGATAAGAAAAAGAAAGAAAAAACAGTTAAAGATTTCGAAAGTGTTATCACTAAAGCTCAAGAAATCCTTAGTAATCAGGTCAAAGAAGTTAAAGTTTCAAGCCGTCTTAGTGAGTCGCCTTCATGCCTAGTTGCTGATGAAAATGAATTGGGCGGAAATATGGAAAGAATAATGAAATCTCTAGGTCAAGATATTCCTGACACCAAACCTATTCTTGAGATAAATCCTGATCATCCACTCGTCATTAAACTTAAAACAAAGGTTGATGAAGACCTAGTGAAGGTTTTATTTGATCAAGCCGTTCTCAGTGAAGGCGGTCAAATAAAAGAGCCCGCTGAGTTTGTAAAAAGAATGAACAAGCTATTGCTAGGATAACATATTATTTAAAGTTTAAAAAAGCTCGATCTTTCGGGCTTTTTTTACTTTTATTTATGGTTTATAAGGATTAATTTTATTAAGAATACCTCTTAATATTGCCACCTCTTCTTTTTCGGGATTACTTCTTCCAAAAAGCCTTCGAAGACGCCTCATTAAAAGGCTCTTTGGTTTTTTAGAATCAAAGTAATTGATATGCTCAAGTGATTGTTCAAGATGGTTATAAAAGCTGTTTAACTCCTCAAAGTTAGCAGTTTCGCCGCCCGAGTTATCAAATTTACTTTCAACAGTGCTAACGAAGTTCTGATAGGCAAAAACTTGAATTGCAGATGCAACATTTAATGAGAAATACTCTGGGTTGCCTGGAATTGTCATTAGGATAGAACATAAATCTAGCTCTTCATTTGTAAGGCCAGAATTTTCAGTGCCAAAAACAACTGCAACTACTTGCCCTTTTGAGGAAACAGTTGATTGAATTTCACCACAAGTTTCAATGACGTCAAGCTGCCTCCATTTAATATTTCTTTGGCGTGCACTAGCGCCAATAACCAAATGAACTCCTAGTAAAGCCTCCTCCAAAGTGTTACATACTTTTGCACTTGAGAGGACATCATCTGCGCCACTCGCCCTTGCAGTTGCAACAGCGGAGGGATAGTTCGAAGGCGACACTAAATACAACTCAGTTAAAAGCATATTTTTCATAGCTCTAGCCGCCGCGCCAATATTGCCAGGTTCAGTCGTATTCACCATGACAATCCTCACTTTATTAAAACTCGTCAAGGTATAATTCGTTTCTTTATTTATTTGGCTCATTTATCATGCATCCTACCATTAATATTGCAGTTAGAGCTGCCAGAGCAGCTGGTGATGTTATTTTAAGGTACCATAACCAGGTCGATTTACTAACGATTGAAAATAAGTCACTCAATGACTTCGTTTCTGAGGTTGATAAAACGGCTGAAAAGGCCATTATAAACGAGATTAAAAAAGCCTTTCCAAAACATTCTATTTTGGCTGAAGAGAGTGGAAAAACTCTTGGTGATGATAATTTTCTTTGGATAATTGACCCATTAGATGGAACGACTAACTTTTTACACGGCTTTCCGCAATACGCAGTTTCAATTGCGCTTGTAGAAAAGGATGTCACAACGCACGCAGTCATTTATGACCCATTCAAAGAGGAGCTCTTTACTTCGTCAAAAGGAGAAGGTGCTTACCTTAATGATGAAAGAATGCGCGTTACTATGTCCCTTGGGCTTAAAGACACCCTTATTGGGACTGGCTTTCCTTATAAACAGCCTCAACACCTGGGCTGTTATCTGGAAATGTTTAAAGCAATCCACCCTCATGCTTCCGGGATACGAAGTGCTGGAGCAGCGGCACTTGATTTAGCTTACCTTGCTGCAGGACGATTAGATGGTTTCTGGCAGATCGGCCTTAGCTCATGGGATATCGCTGCAGGCGCTCTAATGGTTAAAGAAGCAGGTGGTTTTATTGGGGATTTCTCTGGAAGAGACCAATACATGGAAACTGGAAATATAGTTGCAGGCAATCCAGAGGTCTACAAAGAGCTTCTAAAAAAAATCCACCCACACCTCACTGAAGACTTGCAGCGATAGCTCTAATCAGCTATCGTCAATTGTTCACCATTCATTTTTGGGCTCATACTAGAGAGTAAATAAACGATCGCAGAACTCTTATGTTCTGGCAATGGAACGGTTGAAGAGTCTTCCGCTGGGTATGCAGTTCTCCTCATTTCAGTTCTTAGCTTTCCAGGGTTAACGGTGTTAACGGAGATTTTAGTTTTTTCAAGCTCCTCAGAAAGAGTCTTGGCAAAACCCTCTATTCCAAATTTACTAACACTATAGGCGCCCCAATAAGCTCTCGCCTCCCTACCTACAGAAGAAGATAGAAAAAGAATCCTGGCGTCATCTGACTTTAGTAATGCAGGAATTAAAAATTGAGTCAACATAAATGGAGCGCTCAAGTTAATCTGGAGTGTGGAATACCAAAGCTTGATGTCATACTGCTCAATTGGCATTTGCGCTCCGAGTATTGCAGCATTATGAATTAAGCCATCAAGCTTATCAAATTTCTCCAAAACGTTATCCTGGAGATCTTGATAATTCTCTGGCGTGGCGCCTTCAAGATCCAATGGATAAAGTATAGGCTCTTTGTAGCCAGCATCCACGACGGCGTCATAAGCATGCTCAAGAGACCCTAAGTCTCTGCCAAGCATAATAACGGTAGCACCGGCCTTAGAGAGGCCCATAGTAATTGCTAGACCAAAGCCTCTATTAGCACCTGTAACTAAAATAACTTTATCTTTAAGCTCACCCTCTTTAAAAATATGATCTCTAGATACAATCATTCATTAATTTCCCTATTTGATTTAACGCCAAGCGCTTTTAACTTCTCTGCGCGGCCAATTAGATTACCTGGGCCAGTTTGAAGTTTTTTACGAACATCAGAAAACCCTTCCTTTGTTTTATCTAATTGACTTTCAATCTTATCCAGATCATTAAAAAATCCAGCAAGCTTGTCATACATCTTTCCTGCTTGCCTGGCAATCTCATCAGCATTTTTATTTTGTTTGTCCGTTTGCCACATAAAGTTCACAGTCTTTAAGCTCATGCTAAGCATGGAAGGTGATACGAGCATAATATTTTTCTTTAATGCATCATCAAACAGGCTAGGTCTATGCTGCAGAGCTAGCAACAAGGCACCTTCTATTGGAATAAAAACAAATATGAAATCAAGACTCTTGACTCCCTCAAGGTTTTCATACTCTTTAATACTGATATTTTTGATTTGATTCTCAATTGAGGCCAAATGCTTCTTTAAAGCTAACTCATTAGATTGGTCTGCAATATAATCCGCATAATCCTTAAGAGATACCTTGGAGTCGATAACAACATCCTTTCCTTCAGGCAAATGGAGTATCACGTCAGGCTTAAACTTCTCGCCCATTTCATTTTTATATTGCTTTTGAAGGTCGAACTCAGCACCCTCTCGAAACCCATAGCTAGATAAAAGTGAGCTTAGAATTTCCTCACCCCAGTCACCTTGCTGTTTATTGTCATAGGTCAATGCTTTTGTAAGGTCTTGGGCAGACTGGCGCGTTTCAATGTTCGCCTCATGCAATGACTTAATTTGCTCTTTGAGAGAGGTTCTTTCCTCAACTTGCTCTTTGGTAATGGTTTCAATTCTTTCTCTAAAGCTTTTAAGCTGAGTCTGAAGTGGGTTTAGAAGATCAGAGTTATCAACTTTAAGTTTGTCACGGTCAGTCTTTAATATTTCAGATGCTATATTTTTAAATTCACTATTAACTTGGCTCTTAAGCTGGTCGACAAGTTGTAATTTTTCTAAATAATTTTTTTCTTTTTCATTAAGCGTTGTCTCAAGTTGAATATTTTTTTGATTTGAAGTCGTCAGCTTTTTATTAAGGAAAAAGTAGCTTATTAAAGCACCAAATAATAAAGAAATCAATACGATTAAAATGTCCATAAATACCTAATAAGATGAAAAAAATTAAACTTTTTTTTACTTTCAGAAAAACACAAACTTAATGTTTGTAATGTTAGTAAAATTTTATATAGAATTATAACGCTAAGACCTACTATATCCTATGTTACTTTTAAGATCACTATTGTACTTTGTTGGCTCAATTATTAGTTTAATTTTGATCACCTTATGTGGATTATTTTTTGTATTTTCAAGCTACCCTACTCGGCAAAAGTTTCTCTCGCAGTGGGCTATTTTTTGCATTTGGTGGCTAAAGGTAACACTAAATATCACAACGAATATTATTGGTCAAGAGAATGTAAAAAAATCACCTTGCATAATTATCTCCAACCATCAGTCAACATGGGAAACTCTCGCTTTTCAGACCATCTTTCCAGCTCACACATGGGTCTTAAAGAGGGAGCTTTTATGGCTTCCAATATTTGGTTGGAGCCTAGCACTCCTTAAACCAATTATTATTAATCGAGGTGACAAACTTAAAGCAATTAAAAAAGTTATCAAGCAAGGTGCTGATAGACTAGATAAAGGGATTTCCATTGTTATCTTTCCAGAAGGAACTCGCCAACCTTATAAACAGTTAGGTGAATATCAAAATGGCGGCTCAGTTATTGCAAAAAAATCTGGATATGAAATAGTGCCTGTATATCATAATGCTGGTAATCTATGGCCTAAAGGAGGCTTTATTAAAAAATCTGGAGTCATTACAGTTGTTATAGGAGAGGCGATTTCAGATTCAAGCCTAACATCTCCAGAACTAACTGAAAAAATTAGAAATTGGACCTTAGAGCAAGAAAAAACTTTTGAATAATTAATCCCTTAACAATATGAGTGAAATTACCTATAAAATTTTTCATGAAAGAACTGCAGAAAACATCAAAGTTGAAATACAAAAACTTCATGACTTACTGATCATTGATAACAAAAAAAATCTATATAGAGTCGATACAAATGATAGAAAGTCAGTTGAAACAATTCTTACAGACAATATTCTGGACTTTAAAGCACTCCATATGTCTGATAAACAATTAAGAACTAGGTCTGAATGGCATAGTTTTTTAACAGTAAAAAAACATTTAAACTTTAATGAGTGCCTACTAATACTTCTTGGAATTAATCCAACTCTTTCTAGCCTAATAGAGCCTAGTTTATATAAAACAAAATTAAATGAAGTTGGAGGGCTTAAGGAAAACTATTTGAGTTTAATATTTTTTCAAAGGGTTGAAAACCATCTCTTGAGAGAAAGATTTAGGAGCAATAAAATTAATACGGATGAGTTTATTAAATGGGCAATGGACTACAAATATCTCAGAGAAATTAAAATTTAAGGCAAGATATGAGAGTTGAAAATTTGACAAAAAAGTTCTGAAGTCTTCTGAGTGTCATAAAGAGCCGAGTGCGCCTGATCATTATCCCACTCGATTCCAGACTTCACAGCTGCCTTTGCAAGGACAGTTTCACCGCAATAAAGAGCAGACAAGCTAACCGTATCTAATGTTGAAAATTGATGAAAGGGACTCTTGAGCTTAGTGCGAACTGTTGCGGCCTTTACAAAACCAAGATCAAAAAATGCGTTGTGGCCAACCAGTATAGCGCGAGTGCACTCTTCTATTAGCAAGTCATCACTAACGCACGTAAAGATCTTAGTGAGGGCCTCTTTTTCAGGCACTGCAAGCCTAAATGGATTATCAATATCAATGCCATTAAATTTTAATGCTGAAGGCTCTATATTGGCGCCTTTAAATGGCTCTATATGAAAATGTAGAGTTGTTTTAGGAAAAAACTTTCCACTATCATCAAGACCTAAAATGATAGCGCAGATTTCCAATAAAGCATCCGTATTTTCATTAAAGCCAGCAGTTTCAACGTCTATTACAACTGGAAGGTATCCACGAATTCTATCTTTAAGTGCCATTAGTCATAAATTATTTGTTGCTCAAAAAAAATAAGTAGTAAAAAGCTTAAAAACTTCTGAGGAAGATAGTTGAACCTCTTTGATAATCATAACTCTTTTGTCTATTTAAAGGAAGGGAACTGAGCTCACTCTCTATAAAGTTATGTCTAAAAAAGAACCTACCTCCAAACTTAGACAGCGCAAAAATAGAAGATAAATTATGATCCATGGCTTTTTGGACCAATAAGTCCATTAAATTAGACGATGTATTTGTACTATGAAAATCTTTATTAACCACTAAACCATAAATTTCACCCATATTTTCTTTTTCATAAAGCTTTAGGGCCGCACAAGCAATAATTTCACCATCACTTTCAATGAATATAAAATCTTCTACCTCTTCATTAATTCTTTCATAACTCCTTTCTAACAATCTGCCTTCATCAACGAAAGGCTGCATTAACTCAATAATTTGTTTAGCTTTACTCAACTTCTAGCCTTAAATTGCCAATAGAACCTCACTATTTTAGTCTAAAATTTGTATTTTTTGCTAATTTAAAATAGATGTCAAACTCAAGAAAATACTCCTCAGCTGTAGTCGATGGCTATGAACGTGCTGCATCAAGAGCAATGCTCTATCCAGTCGGCTTTACAAAAGAAGATTTCAAAAAGCCTCAAGTAGGAATTGCGTCAACCTGGTCTATGGTAACTCCTTGTAATATGCATATCAATGATTTAGCTGACGAAGCTGAGATTGGTGTCAATTCTGCTGGTGGAAAAGCTGTAATATTTAATACTATTACAATTTCGGATGGAATTTCAATGGGCTCAGAAGGAATGAAGTATTCCCTAGTCTCTAGAGAGGTCATTGCTGATTCGATTGAAACTGTAGTTGCTTGCCAAGGATTTGATGGAGTTGTTGCTATTGGTGGTTGTGATAAAAATATGCCTGGATGCCTTATGGGTCTTGCCAGACTCAATCGGCCTTCAGTCTTTGTTTATGGAGGAACTATTCAGCCTGGTAAAAATCATACTGATGTTGTTAGTGTTTTTGAGGCTGTCGGTAAGAGAGCAAATAATGATATTACTGATATTGAGCTTGAGCAAATTGAATCAACTGCGATTCCAGGACCTGGTTCTTGTTGCGGAATGTACACCGCAAACACGATGGCATCAGCAATTGAAGCACTAGGAATGAGCCTTCCTAATTCTTCATCTCAAGATGCAATATCAGATGATAAAAATAGTGATTCATTAAGAGCTGGTGAAGCTGTATTAAATCTATTAGATAAAGATATTAAACCAAGTGACATTATGACTAAAAAAGCATTTGAAAATGCTATTACTTTAATCATCACCCTTGGTGGCTCAACCAATGCAGTACTTCATTTAATTGCAATGGCTGATGCCATTAATGTTGACCTAACAATTGATGATTTCACTCGAATTGGTGCTAATGTGCCTGTTCTTGCTGATCTCAAGCCCTCAGGTAAATATATGATGAGTGAGCTTGTTCAGATAGGAGGCACTCTGCCCTTAATGAAAATGCTTTTAGATGCAGGAATGCTTCATGGAGATTGCATGACAGTAACGGGTGAAACTTTATCTGAAAATTTAAAAGATGTTAAACCTTATGGTGCTGAACAAAAAATTATCATGCCACTAGAAAATCCAATTAAAAAAGATTCCCACTTAAGAATCTTAAGAGGCAACCTTGCAACTGAAGGTGCTGTTGCAAAAATAACTGGAAAAGAAGGTTTAAAGTTTCAAGGAAGTGCAAAAACTTTTGCATGTGAAGAAGACGCTCTTCAGGCGGTTTTAAAAGACAAAATTGTAGAAGGTGACGTTATAGTCATTCGTTATGAAGGGCCAAAAGGCGGTCCAGGAATGCGCGAAATGTTAGCACCAACCTCTGCTGTTATGGGTAAAGGATTGGGCGGAAAAGTGGCTCTAATTACCGATGGAAGGTTTTCAGGTGGAACTCATGGATTTGTAGTTGGTCATATTACCCCTGAAGCTTTTGTTGGTGGAGCTCTTGCGATTATTGAAGATGGAGATGAAATAGTGATTGACGCTGAAAACAATCGCCTGGAACTTTTGGTAGATGAAGTGGTAATCAAAGAAAGACTATCCAAGTGGGTAAAGCCCGCCCCTAAATACACTAAAGGCGTATTAGCGAAGTATGCAAAGCTTGCTCAATCGGCCTCAAGAGGCGCAATAACTGAATAATTAACGAGTTTTGATAGCTTTACTTGACTGGAATAAAATCAATTTTTCTATCGTCAAGGCTTACTGAGGCAATCTTTACATTAATCATATCGCCTAAACGATAATTTTTTCCGTTCCTTTCGCCCTTTAATTGGTGATGAACATCATCAAAAATATAGTAATCATCTTTTAAGTCGCGAACTGAAATTAAGCCTTCAACGAATACATCAGAAAGCTCTACAAAAAGACCAAAACCCGCAACACCAGAAATGACACCACTAAAGCTCTCGCCTACCTTGTCACTCATATATTCACATTTCAGCCACTGCTCAACATCTCGAGAGGCGTCATCTGCACGCCTTTCAGTCATTGACAGATGAGCGCCTAGCTCTAACATTCTGTTTGAAGGCTCTCTAACTTTACCTAACAAAGCACGCTTAATAGCTCGATGAACTAGAAGATCAGGGTAGCGGCGAATTGGAGAAGTAAAGTGAGTGTAATCTTCAAAAGCTAAACCAAAGTGGCCTTCATTGTTCGGAGTATAGGTAGCCTGTTTCATTGTTCGAAGTACTACAGTTTTAATAATGTTCTCATCATCTCTACCATGTGCATTTTTTAACACCTTGGCAAAATCTTTAGATTCTGGTTGATGACCTCCATCTAAGGTAAGCCCAACTGCAGATAAAAACTTCTTAGTGACCTCAACTTTTTCAGCGGTAGGTTTAGGGTGAACTCTGAATAGGAAATCTTCATTTTTCTTCTGTAAAAATTTTGCCGTCGCTTGGTTTGCCATCAACATGCATTCTTCAATTAACTTATGTGCGTCATTTCTTTTTCTAGCAACAATGTCTTTGATCTTACCTTTATCGTCAAATAAGATTTGGCTTTCAATTCGATCAAAGTCCATTACGCCTCTTTTTTGCCGTGAAATTCGAAGTGTTTTATAGAGGCCATATAAATAATCTATGTTCTCAACTACATTGCTATATTCTTTTCTTAAAGGGCTTTTAGTATCCTCCAATATTTCATTGACTTGGCCATATGTGAGGCGAGCATGAGATAGCATAACTGCAGGATAAAACTTATAGTCTACAAACTCTCCCAACGAATCAATTTCCATCTCACATGCCATACAAAGTCTTTCGACTTTAGGGTTAAGAGAACAAAGACCATTAGAGATTGCCTCTGGAAGCATTGGAACCACTCTATGCGGAAAATAAACTGAATTTCCACGCTCCAATGATTCATTATCAAGCTCTGACTCTTCACTCACATAATGAGAAACATCGGCTATAGCAACAATTAATTTCCAACCATTTTTAGATGGTTTGGCATAAACAGCATCATCAAAGTCTCTTGAGTCGTCTCCATCGATTGTAATCAGCTCTAATTTTGTTATATCTATTCTGTCTTTTTTATCCTTAGGGAGAACTTTAGAGGGCAATTTAGCAGACTCTTCAAGCGCTATTTCACCAAATTCAGATGGTATTTGATGTCGATAGATCGCAGAATCTACTTCAACGCCTTCATCTAAATAATTTCCAAGAATTGAAGTAATTTTTCCAGTTGCATTTCTATCAAGTGTTGGGGAAGAGAGAATTTCAACAACCACTACTTGATTGTCAGAGCAGCCCTCCATTAACTCCACAATATCGATATTATGCTTAATTCGCCTGTCATCAACAACGACATGATGATCTCCTTCATCAAGATGAAGCCTTCCAACAAGATTTTTAGCTGTCTCGATGACTTCAACAACTTCAGCATCTAGCCTTCGATTCAAAAGCCTAACTTTAATCTTGTCGCCATGAAAAACTAATTTCATTTGCTGATTTGAAAGCCTGAGATCTTTTCCACCTTTATCTAAAGCAACAAAGCCAAATCCCTTAGGATTTGCAATAACAGTTCCAGTTATCAGGCCTCTATTTGAATACGGTCGATACACACCATTCTTATTACAGCTTAGTTGCTTATCTCGAACCATTGCCCTTAAGCGTCTTTCAAAGGCTTTTTTTTGAACATCCTCCAAAGAAAGAAGCTCAAAAAGCTGACTCTTAGTTTTGGGTTTTTGTTGAATAAAACTTAAAATATGCTCGCGAGATGGAATCGGGCTCTCATATTTTTCCGCTTCACGATCATAGTGAGGGTCTGACATAATGTGCTTAGTATAAAGTAAGCTTAGAATCGTTTAGAACTAATCAAAAGGATTATTTAGAATTAGAGTTTCATCTCTATCGGGGCCTGTTGACAAAATATCTACTGGAATCTGACTTAGTTCTTCTATTTTTCGTATGTAGTTTTTCGCCTCTTGAGGCAGCTCATCAAATGAATGAGTTCCAATTGTAGAGCTCTTCCATCCCGGCATCTCAATGTATATTGGTGTTGCAGCGCTATAGCCTTCGGCAGAGAATGGTGGTATGGTTGAAGTATGACCATCAATTTCATAAGCAACGCATATTTTTATTAAATCTAACTCGTCCATGACATCGAGCTTTGTTAGGCAAATTCCACTGACAGAATTTAGTTTAAAAGATCGATTTAATATAACTAAATCAAGCCAGCCACAGCGTCTTTGTCGGCCTGTAGTAGCCCCAAACTCATGCCCTCTGGAGCAAAGCTCTCTTCCAATAGGATCACCTTCATCAGTATTAACGTCGTAATCAAGTTCAGTTGGAAATGGACCACCTCCAACTCGAGTGGTGTAGGCTTTTACAATGCCTAAAACATAATCAATATCACGTACGCCAACACCAGAACCAGTTACAGCACCTCCAGAAGTAGTATTTGAAGAGGTTACGAATGGATAGGTTCCTTGATCAATATCTAAAAGCGCTCCTTGAGCGCCCTCAAATAGGATATTTTCATCATTTGCCATTTGTTTGTGAAGTTCGTCAGCAACGTCGATAATCATTGACTTAACAATCTTAGCTTGAGTTAACGCCTCTTCTAAAGTTTTTTTATAGTCTACCGCTGGCTGTTTGTAATAATTTTGCAAACTAAAGTTGTGGTAGTCAACAACCTCTTTAAGTTTTTCTGCAAATAATTCTTCGTCTAATAGATCACCAACTCTTAGCCCTCTTCTAGCAACCTTGTCTTCGTAAGCAGGGCCAATTCCATTTCCAGTAGTCCCAATTGCTGCTTTTCCTCTGTGCACCTCACGCGCATTATCAAGCTCAATATGATATGGAAGAATTAATGGGCATCCTGGGCTTATTTTTAGTCGAGATTTAACCTCAACTCCTGACGCTTCGAGCTCATTCATTTCTTTTAAAAGCGCAGTCATTGAAAGAACAACCCCATGGCCTATAAAACAATTAACACTGCTTCTAAGTATTCCAGAAGGGATTAGATGCAATACAGTCTTCTTACCATCTATGACTAAAGTATGGCCAGCATTATGGCCCCCTTGGAAGCGGACAACAGAGCTTACTTTATCTGTAATAAGATCAACTATTTTTCCTTTACCCTCATCACCCCATTGAGTCCCGATGATTACTACATTCTTACCCATATTATTCCTTTAACTTCCATTCATTATTTTTATTTACAAAATCAACATCACCTGATCCTGTCAAATCTACTTTAATATTATGTCCCTTTAATCGAAGCTCATCAATTAAGAGAGTTAATCTTGAATCATTAGAGTTTGGGGCAACTAGTGTTTTTTGTTTTTTTACTGTTTTTAATTGCTGCTGAACTAGAAACTTAAGATCAAAAGAAAATCCTGTTGCATCTCTTGAAGAGCCAAAAGATTTTGTTAAGCCGCTGTATCTTCCTCCCTGGGCTAAAGCCTTAGAGAAGCTATCATGGTATGCTGCAAATACAACTCCATCATGATATTCATAAGCCTTAACTTCACCAAGGTCAAACATTAAGTTAATATTACGGTCTTTAAAAAAATCATGGAGCTTTCTAAGGTCATCAATCGCACTTAAAGCGGATGGAATACCTTTAAATACTAAATTTGCTTTATCTAGAGCAGCTTCAGATCCATCCAAAGAAATTAATGCTTTAAACTTATCGCCATCTTGAATTTGATTATTTTTAAGAAAGTTATTTAAATCTGGAATTGACTTTCGCCTAAAAATATCCCTTAATTTTGATGCTTCTTTAACATCAAGATTTGCAGAATCACAAAGAGCATTGAATATTGAAGTATTACCCAAACTAAGAGTTACCCCATCAAGTCCCAAAAGCATCAATGACTCAATCATTAGGGTAATAATTTCTATGTCAGCATCTATTCCTTTAAACCCATAAAGCTCTGCGCCAGCTTGAATTGGAGACCTAGAGGCGTAAAAGTCATCAGCCTTAGTTTGCAATATTGCATTTATATAGCAATAACGATCTATACGCTTAGATTTAACTCGTTTAGAGTCTATCCTTGCTATTTGAGGAGTTATATCAGAGTGAACACCAAGCATTTTTCCAGAAATTGAATCAAGAAACTTAAACGTCTTTTCATCAATTGATTTTGAGTTTAATACTAGCGTTTCTGAAAACTCTATCATCGGAGGCACTACAACTTCGTACCCCCAACTTTGATAAAGATCTAATAAATCTCTTCTACTTTGTTCAAAAGTGATTGCCTGATCACCAGTGAGCTCATCTATGCCCTCAGGTAATTGCCAATTACTCACAACCCTTGTTTAGTTTGAAGGGTTAAAGTAGCGGAAAAACTCTGAATCAGGACTAAGTATTAAGATATCGCCTTGCTGATTAAAAGACTTTTTGTATGACTCCAAAGAGCGATAAAAAGAATAAAAATCAACATCTTGACTGTAAGCTTCAGCATAATTACTTGCTGAGATTGCATCTCCATTTCCTCGAATCTTTTCAGAGTCTCTATAGGCATTTGCCAGGATAATTGTTCTTTCTTTATCTGCAAAAGCCTGGATTTTTTCAGCTTCTTCAGCACCTTCTGAGCGGAATTTATTGGCAATACTTTTTCTTTCTGTCTCCATTCGACTATAGACTGAATTTCTAACTTCCTGAGCAAGCTCAATTCGTTTAATACGAACGTCTATAACCTCAATACCAAACTCATCTTCAGCAATTGCCTTAAGCTTGCTTTTCACACTAGCCATAATTGCATCACGCTGAGAGGAGACAACTTCAATAATAGTTCGCTTAGAAAATTCACTTCTAAGAGCATCCTGATTATTTTGAGCAAGCCTTAAGTTTGCCGATGACATCGAACCACCTGTTGATATATAAAACTTTTCTGTATCAACAATTCGCCACTTAACATAAGAGTCAACCGTTAAATTTTTCTTTTCAACAGTCAAAAATGATTCTGCTTGAGCATCTAATGTCTGAATACGCTGATCAAATGTAACAACGTTATTCACAAAAGGAGTTTTAAACTTTAGACCTGGTTTATTTTCAACTGAAACAATTTCTCCCAGCCTTAGTTTAATTGCTACTTGCGTTTCATTAACAGTATACAAGCTTGAACTTATTAAGATTGCTACCAATACAGCTACTACTATAATAATTCTATTCATTATCTGTTCTCCCTTGAGCGTAATACACTTTCATCACTTTGACCCGATGGAGTTTGATTATAAGTACTTGTATTTGAACCAGATCTTGTAACCCTGTTGGAGTTAATTAACTGATCAATTGGCAGATACATAAGAGAATTAGAGTTTGAATCTACAATAACTTTGTTCGTATTACTTAGAACATCCTCTAAAGTCTCTCTATATAGCCTCTCCTTAGTAACACCAGGAGCCTTTGTATATTCAGTTAAGATCTGAGAGAAACGATAAGCCTCACCCTCTGACTTAGAAACCACTTCTGATTTATAGGCTTCAGCTTCTGCGAGAAGCCTCTGACTTGCACCACGAGCCTTAGGAACAATATCATTTGCATAAGCCCGAGCTTCATTAATATATCTCTGCTCATCTTCCCTCGCCTTTACAACATCATCAAAGGCAGCTTTAAGTTGAACTGGTGGCTGAGCATCCTGCATAGTTACAGCTGTAATCTGTATACCAAGTCCATAATCATTAATGAGTGCCTGAGAGGCTGTTTTAACCTCTTGCGCAACTTGATCCCGACCAGTAGTTAAAACGAAGTCCATTGTATTATCACCAACAACTTGCCTAATAATACTTTGAACGACATGACTTAAAGTCAGCTCTGGATTTGAAACATTAAATAAGTAATCTTGAGCGCTTGCAATTTTATATTGAACTGCAAGCTTAACATCAACCATGTTCTCATCACGAGTAAGCATTAATGACTCTGAACTTACTCCGCCACTATATGAATTTTGAGCGTTTCTAAAACCAATTTCTGCAGAGCGAACTTGCTCAACATTTACTTTGTAGACTGACTCAACTGGGTAAGGGATATGCCAATGAGGACCCTGGGTAGTTGAAGTTTGAAAAGCGCCAAAACGCAATACAACGCCTCTTTCAGCTGGATCAATAATATAAATACCAGTTGCCATCCATACAATAAAGGCTAGTATAAATATGTATTTAAAGCTACCTTTCGCAGCCTTACTCGCACCAGAATTTCCTGATGATTTGCCACCAAATGTAGAGTTAAATTTATTTTTAAAATCTTTAATAACCTCATCAAGCTCAGGGGGAGTTTGATTGTTATCATCATTCCAAGCCATTGAGGCTCCATTTTGATTTTTGCTCACGTAATTTCCTTAAAAAATACAAGTCAAGTTAAGATATGGTCAAAGTACAAAAAAACAAGTACTTTGTAAATCTTTTTTAGATAGAGAAAAAATATAATTTTTTTCGAAATCAAGAGGTTATTTTACCCAATAATTATTACCTAAAGTTAAATTTGAATTTGTTAAAGTTTCAAAATCTGGCTACGTTTATAATTACATATAATGATAAAATATCTTTTTCTTATTAACTCATCTACTTCATGAAAAAATACTTAATTTTTCTTGTTTTAATTTTAAGCCATTTTTCGATTCATGCTGAGGGAGTCAAACTAAGCTGCATCCCTAATGAGCCAGCTTGTGTTAATTGTGCAGAACATCAAACTCTTTTTCCTATTGAAGAATTCTCAACTAATAGTGACAGCCTCGACATTGAAGCAGATCAAAGTGAGTTACTGGAAGGAAAATATCTACTGAATGGAAATGTTGAGGTTAACTCTAAAAAATTGTACCTTGCTGCTGATGATGTCGAAGTTTCTACAGTAAATAAATCTTTGTTGGCAACTGGTGATGTTAGGTTTCAAGACGAATCTTACTTAATCACTGGTGATTTATTAACTGCAACCAGAGATGAAAATGATAATCTAATAGCAACAGCTACAAATGCAAACTACCAAGATTTTGGAGCTGGTCTAGGTGGTGCAAATGGCTATACAGAATCTATTTCAAAAACTGCAACAAGTGTTCTACTCACGAACTCTACCTACAGCCTCTGCCCGGTTAATGAAAACGACTGGTTAATTGAGGCGGATCAAATTGAGCTTAACTTAGCCAAAAATCGAGGCGTTGCAGACAACGCGTTAATTAAATTTTATGGGGTTCCTATTTTTTACATGCCAAAATACAGCTGGGTACTTTCAGGGAGAGGCTCAGGATTCTTAACCCCTAACTACTCATCCTATCTTGAGCCTGATGCAGCTGACTATTCCTCTAGCCTCAGGGTCCCTTTCTATTTTAATTTAGCGCCTGATCGTGACTTACTGGTTGCCTTGACTGCTATGTCAAGCAGAGGGTTTATCTATGAAGGCAAGTATCGCCAGCTGATTGCCCCTAAAATCTCACCTGACCATGAAGATTCACTATGGTCGATTGAAGCAAAATACCTCCCAGAAGACAAAATCACTAACTTAAAAAGATGGCTTGTCAATTTTTCACAGGAAATGGATATTAGCGAAAAAATACACTTTAGTGCTCAATACTCTAGGGTGTCTGATTCAGAATACTTTAAAGAGATTGCCAGAACAAATACTGATACAAAAACTCTCAAATCTCATATAAATCTTTCTTATACTGATGAAGAAAATAATCTATCTGCAGCCTTATTAACTGAAGATGAGCAAGTCATTAATGCTGGCGTTCCAGTCTACACTCGGGCTCTAGAAGGCTCTATTTCTAAAACTCTGAACGCGGACACAAAAATGCCAGTTCAAGTCAGTCTTGTTAGCACAAATTTTGCTCATGACACAAAAAGCAAAACGGCTGGCGTAAGAACACATACTGATTTAGGAATTTCTAGACAATTAAATATTGAGTACCCAATAATTACCCCTAGGGCGAGCGTTGCAATTACAAACTATTCACTTAAAAATAACCCCAACATAAATCGAACAATTTTAGGCTCTGGTTTAGACATTGATTTTACCATTAACCTTCCCACTAGCATGTTTGGCTATGAAGCTAGTCACCGAATCACTCCTTTGATATCTTACAACTATAGAGCAAAAAAAGTCCAAGGAAACATTCCAATTTTTGATACTGAAGATAAATACGCTGACATTATCACCTTTGCTGACCTTACATCCGGGGAAAGATACACTGGACTTGACAGAATTACCAATGCGAATGACATCACTCTAAGCCTTGAATCTAGCTATCGATCCATTGACGCAACAGAGGATGATAAAGACCTTTTAAATATGAGAATTGCACAAAGCTTCTACACTGATGATGAGGTTGTAAGTGACACAGCTAGCACCAACTACGAAACTAGAAAATCTTATTCAGACATTGCCGCCTCTATTGATGTTGCGCTAGGGAAGTATGTAATTAGTAGCTCGGCTCAATTTAATCCCGACACCTCTAAAATTGTTAAAAAAGAAAATAGCTTAACCTACACCTCTAATTCACGAAAATTTATTACGTTAAGCGTCAGTGATGAAGGAACAAAAGAAACAGATAAGCTCTATGGCGCCTACCCCCTAACAGATTCAATCCACTTATTTGGCGCCCTTGATAAGACCACGTCTACTGGGATTACAAATTCAGAAACGACTGGTATAGCCTACGAATCTTGTTGCTGGGCCTTTAGGGTAGCTCACTTTAAAACAAATAATGGTGGGAATGGTTACAATTACAGCACGGGCTTTGAATTAGTCCTTACAGGACTTGGGTCAACTGCATCACCACTAAAGAGAAAAATAGAAGGAAATATTCCAGGGTACACAGCCAAACTTAGATAATGAAAAGAGTTCTTGCTCTTCTTTTTATATTAAGCACTGGCTCTATCTTTGCAGAAAATGTTATTATTGCTGTAATAAATAATAGCGCTATTACGTTCAAGTCGCTTGAAAATTCACTCTTAAATGCCATCTCTAAAGAACATAAAGCTGACATTGTCCACCAGAGAATAAATGACATCCTTCAGCTACAAAAAGCAAAAGAGTTAAACATAGAAGCGTCGATAAATGATATTAATTTAGCGCTACTGGAAATTTCAAAAAGCAATAATATCTCATTAGAACAACTTCAAACTTATCCTGAATTTTTATCCTTAGAAACTGAAGTTTCAGAAAAAATTTCAATTCTTAACTTACAAAGATACATTACAAGAAATATCAATATCCCTGAGAGTGAAGCCCTAAATATTTGCTCTAAAGAGCCCTCCAATATAAATATCAAACAAATTAAAGTTGCGCAGATTATTATTTCCAAAGTTGAAAGTGGTAGTCAAAATGATCAAGATATGGCTATTAAAGAATTTTTAAATAAACTCTCTAAGCATATTAGTAAAGGCGCATCCTTTGAGGCTTTTGCAAAGCTGCACTCTCAACACCCAAGCTATGCAAACGGAGGCACAACTGACTGGATTGAGGTTAATAACCCAACACTCGTAATGCTGGACTCTCTCAAAGCCAATGAAGTTTCAAAAATATACTTAACTGAATTTGGCTTCGCAATAGCCATAAAACTAGAAGAGCGCTTTGTTAGCAGTAATCTAAAAAAATGCAAAGAAAAACTAATCTACCTTAGCGCTGAAAAATTCTACTCTAATTGGGTAGAAAGTCTTCGAGAAGAGGCGTACATAAAAATATATCATGACTTACTATAATAACTATACTACTGCATATGTCTAAATCCATTTATATTTTCGGCTTTCACAGTATTGAAAGCCTTTTAAATACTAATCCTGAATCTGTTTTAAAGGTCTTTATTCAAACTGGCAGAAAAGATACAAGAGTCAACAATTTAAATCAAATTCTATCTGACTTGAAAATACCATTTTCTGGAGTAGATAAGAACGATCTAGATCGCCTTGCAAAAGGTGAGGTTCATCAAGGCATAATTTCTGAAGTTATTCTTCCTCCTCTTTTATCAGAGGATGGTCTCTTAAGCTCTATTGATGCCTTGCCAACAAAGCCACTAATTCTAATATTAGACTCCATTCAAGACCCAAGAAATTTAGGGGCATGCCTTAGAAGTGCTAATGCTGCAGGTGTTAGTCATGTCATTATCAACAAAGATGGTTCTGCTCCAATTAATGCCTTAGTTCACAAAACCTCAGCAGGGGCTATCAATAGTCTTCAGATTTTTCATGTCACAAATCTGTCAAGGACAATTAAATCGATTCAAGAAAAAGGGATATGGGTGATTGGTCTTGATGGCGATTCATCATCAAAAATCTATGATGTTAATTTATCTGATTCAACCGCAATTGTTATGGGCGCTGAGGGAAAAGGAATCAGACAATTAATTAAAAAAACATGTGACCAACTTGTTACCATTCCAATGTCAGGAAATATAGAAAGTCTTAATGTTTCGGTAGCAACCGGAATTGCTCTATTCGAAAGTAAAAGACAAAGAGAAAGTAGTTAACACTCTCAAAAGTTTCGGGTAAAATATCCACGCTTTAGAAATCAGATTATGGAAACAGTTAAGCAGCTTCCTAAAACGATTAAATTATTTAAGTTTGCTAGAAAAGAGGCTAGCTTGCATGGTGACTATAAAATTTCTGCTATGCCTCGAATTTCTGAGATAGCTAGAAATACTGAAGATAGGATAAAAGTGGCTTTATCGTTCTATTTAGAAAATGATAAAACGCCATGCATAAAGGGGATAATTAAAGCAAATATTATTTTGGACTGTCAGCGCTGCTTGGAGGCCCTCCCTCTAGAGCTAAATGTACTTTTTAATTTAGCGTTTGTTAGACATGAAAGTCAAGCTGAAGAGCTAGATACGAGTTTTGAGATATACAATATTGGAGAAGAGGAGGATTTAGATTCAATAGATTTAATTACAGACGAGATTCTGTTATCTATTCCAATGGCACCTTCTCATGATTTTGATTGCAGTTTAAAGATAGACAAAGAAAAAGAAATAGTTGAAAAGATTAGTAAAAATCCTTTCGATGTTCTAAAAAATATTAAAATGGCCGATTTCGGCAAGGAGTAAAAAATGGCAGTACAAAAAAGCAGAAAAACACCTTCAAAAAGAGGGATGCGTCGCTCACACAATGCACTTAAAAATCCCGCATTATCTGAAGATCAGGAAACTGGTGAAACACATCTAAGACATCACATTACTGCAGATGGTTACTATCGCGGCAAACAAGTTATTAAGTCAGCTGCTGATGACATTGAAGAAGTAGAGGCTTAAATCTAACCTATGTCAATCAAGGTATCAATCGATGCCTCAGGTGGTGATTTTGGAATCCCTGTTACCATTAATGCTGGCATCATTGCTTTAAAAACTTTTAGCGATCTTACGATTGCTTTTGTGGGTGATGAAAAAGACATAAATAATGAAATTAAGAGTAGCTCGATTCCTCAAAAAATTTTGGAAAGGATAGAGATAAAGCATGCCTCTCAAGTCATCAATATGGATGACTCGCCTTCTACTGCCTTAAGACACAAAAAAGATTCCTCAATGAGGGTCGCAATTAACCTTGTTAAAAATGGAGAGGCAGACGCTTGTGTGAGTGCTGGTAATACTGGAGCACTTCTATCAATTGCAAAATTTGTTCTTAAAACTATTACAGGGGTTGATAGGCCCGCAATAATGTCTGCAGTTCCAACATTAACTGGAAGTCCTACTCATATCCTTGATCTAGGGGCTAATGTAGACTCAAAGCCTGAAACTCTATTGCAGTTTGCAATTATGGGCTCTATCGCAGTTCAAAATACTGAAAATATTGATAATCCATCTGTAGGATTATTAAATGTTGGTTCTGAAGAATTAAAGGGGCACTGGAAAATTCAAGAAACTGCAGAATTATTAAAAAATTCATCTCTCAACTATATTGGATTTGTGGAAGGTGATGATATTTACAAAGGAAGTGTTGATGTTATTGTATGTGATGGCTTTGAAGGAAATATTGCCTTAAAAGCAAGTGAGGGAGTTGCCCATATGTTTTCACATTTCATCAAAAAATCTTTTAGCAAAAATATTTGGACAAAAATAACTGCTCTTATTGCAAGGCCAGTAATGAAAGAATTTAAATCTAGAGTAGATCCTGGAAAATACAATGGTGCAAGCTTACTTGGCTTAAAAGGTGTTGTAGTTAAGAGTCATGGTAATGCCAATGTTGATTCTTTCTTTCAGGCAATAAAGGAAGCATATCTCGAGGCACATGCTAAAATTACGGAAAAAATTTCAGTTCAGTTGACCCGTGAACTAGAAGAACATAAGTAGCTTTCTACTAATAAACCCATCAACTAATGAAAAAATTTGCAAGAATCATCGGTACTGGAAGTTACTTACCAAGTAAGGTTGTTACTAATCTTGATCTTGAAAAAACACTAGACACTTCTGACGAATGGATAATTGCTAGGACAGGAATTAAAGAGAGGCGCATAGTTACAAATGAAAGTACTTGCGACCTTGCCCTAGAAGCTAGCAAGAAAGCCCTTGAAATGGCTGAAATCAAACCTTCAGAGATTGATCTTATTATTCTTGCTACAACTACTCCTGATAAGATCTTTCCTGCTACAGCAACAATGCTTCAAGATCGCTTAGGTGCGTCTTGTCCTGCATTTGATCTTCAGGCTGTCTGCGCTGGTTTTGTTTTTGCTCTTTCAACTGCGCAGCAGTACATTGAAAATGGTAGCTTTAAAAATATACTAGTTGTTGGTAGTGAAACAATGTCAAAAATTGTTGATTGGAATGATCGCTCTACTGCTATCTTGTTTGCTGATGGTGCAGGAGCAGTAGTAATTAGCTCTGATGACACAACCGGAATCAAACACTCTAAGCTCTATAGCGATGGAAGCTTCATGTCTTCACTTCATGTTAACAATAATGGTATTAATGAATTAGGGACAATTGAAATGTCAGGCAATGAAGTCTTTAAGATTGCCGTTAATAGGCTTTCAAATTTGGCAGAAGAGACACTAAAAGATTGCAATATGACATCTGATGACATTACTTGGATGGTGCCTCATCAGGCTAATATTCGTATTATTAAAGCAGTTGCGAAACGAATTAACCTACCTATGAGCAAGGTAATTCAAACTTTAGATACCCATGGCAATACCTCAGCCGCCTCTATTCCTTTAGCTCTTGATACTGGTGTGCGCGATGGAAGAATCAAAAAGGGTGATATGCTACTTTTTGAGGGAATTGGTGGAGGTTTTAGCTGGGGAAGTATTCTTATTGAATACTAAAAAGAGCGCTTCATCAATTTAATCGTAAGATCTCTTAAGGGCTTTTCATTTACACTAAGGTTAGATATTTCATCAATAGCCTTTTGATAAAGGCTCTCATACTTTTTAACAGATTCGTCCAGGCCTAAAATTGATGGATACGAAGGCTTATTTTTTACTGAATCTGAATTTTGTCTCTTACCTAAAACTTCACTAGAGGTGGTTACGTCCAATACATCATCCTGAATCTGGTAACCAAGCCCCATATAACTTGAGAAAGAATCTAATATAGTTAAGTCTTTTTTACTAATATTTGGGTTCAAAATTGCACCAAGCATTACCGAGCAATTTAAAAGTGAGCCAGTTTTCTTTTTATGCATGTTATTTAGCAGCCCTATATCAACATCTTTAGAAACAATAGATAAGTCGATTGACTGTCCCTCAGCCATCTCAAAAGCTGAGACTGATAATAAATTTAATAATTTTACTTTTGTGTCAGAGTTTATTTCGTCATCACTAGAAATTATCTGAAAGGCTAAAGCTTGTAATCCATCGCCAGCGAGAATTGCTTGTGCCTCTCCATAAACTTTATGGCTGGATGGCTGATTGTGTCTAATATCGTCATCATCCATTGAGGGTAGGTCGTCATGAATAAGCGAATAGATATGAATTAACTCAATAGCACACGCACAAGAGTCAACCTTTTGAAGATCAATATCAAATAAATTAGCAACAGTATAAGTAAGTATTGGTCTGAAACGCTTTCCACCAGCCAATACGCTGTACTTCATAACATCATTTAGTTCACTTTGATAGGAGTTATCTGGAGAAATAGAATTCAAATAATTTTCTAGGCAGGAGTTAATTCTCTCCCGGTAGATCTCAGGAATCTCCAAAGGATTTCTCTTGACTATAGTTATCACCTTCACTTAATACACTTATGCGCTGCTCAGCATCAGTTAGCGCAGTGTGGCACAGCCTATGTATTTTAACGCCTTCTTCAAAATATTTAAGTGAATCCTCTAGACTTAGCTCGCCAGACTCCATCTTATTAATAATTTCTTCAAGCTGCGACAAGCCTTTATTAAAATTAAATTTATCTGTCATTTTTATTACCTTAATTTCATGAATTGTTTAAAATTTTATCCATCCATGAGCTTGGTAGTATTCTACCTAAAAAAGCAAATAATTTGGTTGGAAAGGTGACGCGATAATGAATTTTTGGTGAGCTTGATTTTAGAGCATGAAGTGCGCACTTCAATACAGCCTCTGGTGGAAGAGTAAATTGAGCATTCTTGTCTGATTCAAGCCTTTGAATCATTGTGTTATATTGTTCTTTATAATTACTCTGTGAACTATCTACATTTTCCTTAAAGGCTAAATAAGCATTGGCTCTAAATTTTGATTCTATTGGTCCAGGCTGAATTAAAGAAAATTTAATGTTTGTATCACTTAGTTCCAGTCTTAAAGTATTAACTAGCCCTTCTATAGCAAACTTAGATGCAATATAAGGGCCTCTAAATGGCATAGCAACAAACCCTAAAACAGAGCTTATATAAATAACTCGACCTATGTTTTCTTTTCTCATTTTAGGTAATACTAAATTAGTCAACTCATGCCAACCAAAAACATTCGCTTGAAATTGCTTCTCTAAAGCATCTCGGGAAATATCCTCTAGAGCGCCAGCTTGCCCATAAGCGCCATTATTAATTAAAGCATACAATTTATTAGTCTTTTGATAAAGTTCTGAAATAGCATCATTTATTGAGCCTGAGGAAGACAAATCAAGTAACAAAGACTCAAAACCTAGAGCTTTGAGTTTATCTACGTCATCACTATTTCTAGCACTCGCAAAAACACGGTAACCTTCAGAGCGAAGTCCATGAGCAAGGCAAAGACCTATTCCACTAGAGCATCCAGTAATAAGAACTGACTTTAGTTTTGAAGAGCTGTCCAATGTTCTGCCTTATTTTTTAATTCTAAATCAATACTTTGTGAACGCAATACCAGAAAGTCATAAGCCATACGAAAACGTGGATTACCAATTAAGTCACTTTCTTTTTTTGGATTACAATTTTCAAGTTGATATTGCATCAACCAAATATCTTTAACTCGAGTTGACAACCATCGAGGCATCATAACTTGCTGAGTTTGATTTTTAATAACATACTCTGCAGCATTAATCATTGTCTCTACTCGAGGTTTATTTTTTTTACTAGTCACAACAACTCTTAAGTTAAACGAACCCCAAAGAAAGACAGCAAAAATAAACGCGGGAGTAACAGAATTACCGCTCTTAATTCTTTTAGAAGTATTTTCTAAAGCGGCATTAATAAATAAACTTTCTTTAGTTTGGGAGAATAAATGCTTTAATAATCCAAAATTTAAAAGTTCATTAAAAACTTCAATTGAGTTTTCATTGTGGAACAGCTTAATGACTTCTTCATAGAGTCTCGCAGGCGGGATATTAGCTAGTAAATGCGCATTACTCGATATACTTTTTGAAAGCTCTGGTTCTAATTGGGCGCTTAGTTTAGCCTTAAAGCGCACAGCACGTATCATTCTAACAGGATCTTCTTCAAAACGCTCTTTTGGATTACCTATCATTTTAATTTCAGCAGCTTTTAAATCATCTAAACCTCCAACATAATCAATAACCTGAGAGCTTACAAGATCATAATAAAGACCATTAACAGTAAAATCTCTTCTGAATACATCATCTTCCAATGATCCATAAAAGTTGTCTCGAACAACCACACCATTGTTGGAAGTTTGGACTTTACCAGCACGAAAAGTTGCAACCTCAATAAACTTCCTTGCTGAAAACATTATGTGAACTAGTCTAAAGCGTCTTCCTATAATTCTTGAGCGCTTAAAAGTTTTATGAACTTGTTCTGGGGTTGCATTTGTGGCAATATCAAAGTCTTTAGGTTCATAACCCAAAAGCAAATCTCGAATACAACCTCCCACTAAATAAGCGTCATATCCAGCTTTAATTAAGGTGTGAACAACCTTTACAGCATCTTTATCAAGTAGCTTTTTGTCAAATTTAACAGTCTGACGAACTGGGGTCATAAGCTCACAACTTCTCTAGGCTTCCAACCATCTTTTCTATGCTCACACTCAACGTTTGTATAAACACCACCCCTCACATTAAAAATAGCTTTTAGTCTTATAAAGCGAGGATTCATAGCCTCAACTAGATCATCTAGAATTTTATTTGTTACGGCTTCATGAAAAGCACCTTCGTTTCTATAAGACCAAAAATAATTTTTCAATGCTTTAAGTTCAACACAAAAGTTATCGGCTATATATTCGATATGTATATCAGCAAAATCTGGTTGTCCTGTCAAAGGACATAGACATGTAAATTCAGATGAATCAATACGAATTACAAAATCCCTTTCTTTATTAGGATTGTCAAAAACTTCTAAAATCTTACTTGGTGAGCTAGACATGGGTTTTCTCTTTGATATTAAAAAAGGTTATTTTATCAAGAAAATAAGCAATCTTGCCTTGTCTGAATTGATAAAAAATTATTAAAATGAGTAATAATGATAAATGGATACCCCACATCCCAATTATTGGACTTAATTGGCTGCTCTCTATAGAACTTTTAGCAACAAGCAAGGCATTGTTATAAAGCATGAACACCACTATTCCAATTATAAGGTTGATACCTTTTCCAGTTCTTGGAGATGACTTACCTAGAAAAATACCGAATATAGAAAGAATTAAAACTGAAATAGGTTGTGAAATTCGCCATTGAATCTCAGCATTTGCCTTGACACCACCTTCTCTTAATAAGTCTATTGTATTTTTTTCTTCTATCTCAGAAAAATTCGATATAGATTTTTGGATGTCACCTGAAACAATTTCTAAATCATATTGCTCAAAATTAAGAATATTAATATTTTCATTGCCAGGCAACCCTTCGTAACGAATTCCATTCTTTAACCTAAGGTATATACTTTCAGTTTCTGCATTAGTATATTTATTGGCTTCCGATGCTAAAACAATTACAGGCTTACCTTTATCTAGAGCATAGATAAAAATTTCTTCCATATTTTGCTCACCAACAGTATCAGTTATATTTGATTCTGAAGCATAAAAAACTATTTCTCCATTTTTAAAACTTTCAAATTTACCTTCTGTAATAAATGAAAATTCTGATGCATTAACCGTTACATCTTCAGCAATGCTTTTTTGTTGTTTAGCCCATGGAACAGCGAATATTGTTAAATAAAAAACAATAATAAAACTAACAAAAACAATTGGTTTAATTAGGTTTATAAAGTCCCTATCGCCCAATCCAATAGAATTCATTACCACTGCTTCGGAGTTTTTATATAACTGAGATATGGTAATTATTATCGATAAGAAAAGAGATAAGGTTAGAATAATTGGAATATCTCTTAGCATGTTAAAGCCAACAAGTGGCATTAACTCCTTAATTGGAATTCCGAAGGATAAGCTTTCTTGAGTAGTTAATACAAACTGATTTCCAAAAACTATTAACCCAATTATGAAGGTTATCGCTAAAAAAAACACAATTAAATTTCTCAATATGTATCTGGAAATTATAGTATTTTGATATTTGAAAATCTTAGATAGCATTCTGATAATTATAAAATAATATCAAAATCGAATTAAATAGTACTTTTTCATCATCAACTAGTCAAAAAACA
>OOGS01000012.1_pt1 | contig 34309 bp, 33 predicted proteins | sample 1670591 | NCBI WGS metagenome assembly OOGS01 (sample SAMEA98167168, study PRJEB22522) | marine metagenome | biome: marine biome; feature: marine water body; material: seawater | place: Arctic Ocean | collected 05-Oct-2015 | depth 29 m | reverse complement strand
GGAATGGTATGAGCGTATATGGGAATTTAGTTGGAAGCATATGGTTGATCATGAATATGGGGCTTGGTTTAGAATTTTAGACTCCAAAAATATGAAATATGACAACCTTAAAAGTCCTGCAGGCAAAGTTGATTACCATACTATGGGCGCCTGCTATGAGGTCCTAAATCTGGGTTAGTTTAAAATTAACTTAAACGTCCAATTAATGCCGAGCAACTGAATGGTTAATTGTAGATAGATTGTGGAACCTAGTTTAAAATAGCAATAATTTTTTAGAATTTTTTTTATGAAAACTAGTCAAATTGTGAGTCCTGAAAGCATTATTAGCCAGTGGGCTGAGTATTTTAATAATGGAAATTTAAAAGGTATTTTGAGTATGTATCATAAAGATAGTACGCTTTTACCTACTTTTATCCCAAGATTATTATCGACTCAAGAGCAAATAAAAGGTTATTTTGAACTAGCTATAAAAGGCCAAGCCTCAGTCGAAGTCGATATTAATAAAACTATAAAAAAAGAGTTACCAGGAAGTGTTTACTTGCTAACTGGAAGCTATGTTTTTAACTTGAAAAGTAAGGGCGATAAAAAATACATCTCCTGGTATAGTTTTTTAATTGATTTGTCATGTGACTCACCAATTAGGCATCACCATTCTTCTAGGGTACCATTTGAGTTCGACATAAGTAAATAACTCTTTAACAATAAACTTATTCATGAAAGTTAAACCCAGATTCATAGTCAGGATGACTTTTCTCCAATAGATTCTTCCGCTTGTCGTTTCGCTTCAATTTGTCATATTTTGTAACAAATCAACACATTGCGATACAAAGTCAGTAATAAACTAATTCGTAATTCTGCTCAATGATGGGCGGAGTTAATATTATTTCAATGGAGAAAAATATGAAGAATACAATATCTACGCTAGCAGCTACAGCGCTTCTAGCAAGTTCGGCTGCAGTAAGTGCTGCAGAAGTTGAGGTATTACACTGGTGGACAAGTGGTGGTGAAGCTGCAAGTGTAAATTATCTAAAAGAAAAACTAAGTGGAGCTGGAGTTGGTTGGACTGACTTCGCTGTTGCTGGTGGTGGTGGTGAAAATGCGATGACTGTTTTAAAGTCTAGAGCTATTTCTGGTAATCCTCCAACTGCTGCTCAAATTAAAGGTCCATCAATCCAAGAATGGGGCGATTTAGGATTTTTAGCTGACATTGATGGCGTTGCACAAGCAAATGACTGGGACAATTTATTGCCTGCAGTTGTTTCTGATGTAATGAAGCACAACGGTAAATATGTTGCCGCTCCAGTAAACGTTCACCGTGTAAATTGGATGTGGTCTAATCCTGAAGTATATGCTTACGCAGGTGCTACTATTCCAACAACTTGGGATGACTTCATGGTTCAAGCGAAAAAACTTCAAAATGCTGGCTTTATCGCTTTAGCACATGGTGGACAGCCATGGCAGGACGCAACTGTATTTGAAGCAGTTGTTCTTGGTGTTGGTGGTGCTGATTACTATAACAAGGCTTTTGTTGATCTAGATATGGACGCTTTAGACAGTGCTACAACTTTAAAAGTCTTCGAAACTTTCGGAAACTTACGTCAATTTGTTGATGCAAACTCACCAGGACGTGACTGGAACGTTGCGACTTCAATGGTAATTGAAGGTAAAGCGGGTAGTCAAATAATGGGTGACTGGGCTAAAGGCGAATTTAAAGTAGCTGGTAAGAGCGTTGGAACTGACTATGTATGTACTGCGGCTCCAGGAACTTCTGGTGCTCATACGTTTAACATAGACTCATTTGCATTTTTTGCGCAATCAGATGCAGCAAGCACTGAAGCTCAAAACGTAATGGCAGCTGAAATTTTAGGTACTGATTTCCAAACAGTATTTAATCTAAACAAGGGATCTATTCCTGCACGTTTAGGCGTTTCAAGAGCTGAATTCGATACGTGTGCTCATGATTCAATGGACGCATTTGTTTCAGCTTCTGCTAGTGGATCTCTAGTACCAAGTTTTGCTCACGGTATGGCGATGTCTTCAGCAGTAGGTGGTGCGGTAACAGACTCTGCAACAAACTTCTTCAACTCTGATCAGAGTGCTGCGGATGGTGTTGCTCAGCTAGTTGCTTCAATCAAGGCTGCAATGTAAAAGTTGTTAGTTTTCTAAATTAATACCAAAAGTTTTGATTCGTCTCCTTACTTTTGGTTGAAGTTTAGATTAGGGGCGCCTAAATTAGGCGCCCCATTTTTTTAATTAAATAATATAATAACTCATTGTGCTAAATTTTCTAGAAAAAAACCTACCAAAAATTGTATTAGCACCAACTACGATTGTAATGGTTATTTGTATGTATGGCTTCATTGTCTGGACTGGTTTACTGTCGTTAACCAAAAGCAGAATGATGCCTCAATGGGACTTTGTTGGTCTCGATCAATATCGACGTTTATTTGCTAACCCTCGATGGGACGTAGCAGTTGACAATCTTTTTATCTTTCTAATTTTATTTATTGTTATTGCATTAGTTTTAGGCTTGCTCTTAGCAATTTTCCTTGATCAAAAAATTCGGGTCGAAGGAGCAATAAGAACAATTTATTTATACCCAATGGCGATCTCTTTTATTGTCACAGGTACGGCATGGAAATGGATCCTTAACCCCGGCTTAGGAATTGAAAAGCTAATGAATGATTGGGGCTTTGTAGGGTTTGAATTTCGCTGGCTTGTTGAACAAGATATGGCAATTTATACCATTGTTATTGCAGCTGTATGGCAATCAAGTGGCTTTGTAATGGCACTTTTCTTGGCAGGGCTTCGTGGAGTAGATGAAAACCTAACTAAGGCCGCTAAAATCGACGGCGCATCAACCATTCAACTTTATTGGCATGTTATATTGCCTCTAATGAGGCCAGTTTTTTTTAGTGCTATTGTTATTCTTACTCATATAGCTATCAAGAGTTTTGATCTAGTTCAGGCGCTGACTGGAGGTGGCCCAGGATATGCCTCTGATTTACCAGCTAATTTTATGTACACATTTACCTTCAATAGGGCGCAAATTGGTCTTGGCGCTTCAAGTGCTATGATTATGTTGTTTGGCGTGTTGGCCATTTTAATTCCTTATTTGTATTCTGAATTACGAGAGAAAAAATCATGAGTAGCCTTAAGCTGACAAAATATAATATTGGTCGCACATTTATTTATTCGATACTGATTTTCTTTGCGTTTATATATCTAGCGCCTTTGTACGTCATGTTTACAACATCTCTTAAGGATATTGAAGAAATTCGAAGTGGAAATTTGATGGCGCTTCCTATCGATCCAACCTTTTATGCCTGGAAAAAAGCCTGGTCATCAGCTTGCACTGGAAGTGATTGCAGAGGCTTAGCACCATATTTTTGGAACAGTGTTCGCATTGTTTTTCCAGCAGTCATAATTTCAACTATTGTTGGTGCATTTAATGGCTATTCTTTAGCTAAATGGAAATTTAAAGGTAGCGAGTTTTTGTTTGGAGCACTATTGTTTGGTTGTTTTATTCCATTCCAAGTTATTCTATTACCAATGGCAAAGTTGTTAGGAATGTTGGGCTTAGCAAACACAGTGACAGGCTTAGTACTAGTCCATGTTATATACGGAGTCGCTTTTACAACACTTTTTTTCCGTAACTATTATGTCGGAATACCAACAGAGCTAGTAAGGGCGGCAAAACTTGATGGTGCGGGATTTTTTGCAATTTTTAGGCATATTTTTATTCCTTTGTCTACCCCAATATTTGTAGTAACAATAATATGGCAGTTCACTCAAATATGGAATGATTTTTTATTCGGAGTTGTGTATTCAGGCTCTGGAACGCAGCCAATTACTGTAGCGCTAAACAACCTAGTGAATACGTCAGTTGGTGGCAAAGAATATAACGTGGATATGGCTGCAGCTATTATTGCTGCGCTCCCAACTCTAGCTGTGTATGTTATTGCAGGTAAATATTTTGTTCGTGGCCTTACTGCAGGCGCAGTAAAGGGATAAATAGTAAATTTATAGATTAAATGTGTCATCTTAAATATAGAAAATTAAAATAAATAATAAAAACAGGATAACAAAATGGGAAGCATAAGTCTTAATGGAATTAATAAATCATTTGGTTCAACCGAAGTACTAAAAAATATAAATCTTGATATTAAAGATGGTGAGTTTTTAATTCTTATTGGTCCTTCAGGTTGCGGAAAATCTACGCTAATGAACTTGATTGCTGGGCTTGAAGATTTAAATAGCGGTGAGATTATCATTGATGGAAAAAATGTTTCTGAAGAGTCTCCAAAAGATAGAGACATTGCCATGGTGTTTCAATCTTATGCCTTGTATCCAACAATGAGTGTTGCAAGAAATATTTGCTTTGGCTTGGAAATGAATAAGGTACCAAAAGATGAACAGGCATCTATTCTTAAAAGGGTGTCTGAACTTCTGCAAATTGATCACTTGCTAGACAGAAAGCCAGGACAACTTTCAGGTGGTCAGCGCCAAAGAGTAGCAATGGGAAGGGCGCTCGCTCGCTCACCAAAAGTTTTTCTTTTTGACGAGCCCTTGTCAAATTTAGATGCAAAACTTCGAGTTGAAATGCGCACTGAAATTAAAAAATTACACAAACGCATTGGAACAACTATAGTCTATGTAACTCACGACCAAATTGAAGCAATGACTTTAGCAGACCGTATAGCAGTCCTTAAGGATGGAGAGTTGCAACAGATAGGCACTCCCTATGAAATATATAATGATCCAGTAAGTCATTTTGTTGCTGATTTTATGGGTTCACCTGGAATGAATTTCATTGAATGTATTGTTAAAGACCAAAACTTGGTAATTGAGAGTGGAGGACAAAAATATGAATTAATAATCCCATGTACTGAGGCTCTAATTAAATCAAATTTAGATGTTGTTTTGTTGGGGATTCGACCAGAGATGCTTACTGAAATACAGCCTTCGGCTGCTGATAATTCATTTGTTCAAAAAATTAAATTTGATGTTGAAGTTATTGAGCCTATGGGCGCAGATACTGTAGCGATAGGTCAATGGAATGAAAATGAGGTTATGGCAAGATTAAGTCCGGAATCTGGAAACTCTGCGGGTAAGGGATTTGAACTTCAAGTAGATACCAGTAAGGCCATATTATTTGACCCTAACTCAGGTTTAAGAATACGATAAAGTCGATTATAATTCCAGTATGGCTGAAACCCTTACAAAAGCTGGATTAGCGATACCCTTAATAGGTCTTGGCACTTGGGACCTTGATCAAAAGAAATGCTCAAGAGTTGTATCAGAAGCGTTAGATCTTGGTTATCGCCACATTGACGCTGCAGCAATGTATGAAAATGAATCTCAGGTTGGTGCTGGAATAATTGACTCCAAAATTGATAGAGAAGAGTTATTTTTAACAACAAAAATTAATACCATAAGCTGGACTCCTTCAGGAGGGTCGGGACCTCTGTTACAAAATAAAAGTATTATTCAATCCTTTGAAAAGAGTCTTTTAAATTTGAAGACTGATTATGTTGATTTGTTATTAATACATTGGCCGAGGTTTGAAACTAACTTAGCTGACATGCTTGAGATAATGTATGAAATTAAAGACAGTCAAAAAGCTAAAGAAATTGGTGTTGCAAACTTCAATTCTAATTTATTAAAAGAATGTGTAAATTTCGGCTTCAATGACCTCTTTTGCAATCAGATAGAGTATCACCCATTTCTTTCACAATCTAAACTTCTTACTACAATGAAGAGCTTAGATGTTATTCCAGTAGCTTATTGCCCAATATGCCGGGGAGATGTTGCGAAAGATGATGTCATTATCAATTTATCGGATAAATATAATAAAACACCTGCACAAATTGCATTAAGATGGATTATTCAGCAAAATGCTGTTGCAATTCCGAAGACTGCCAATTCAGATAGATTAAAAGAGAATATCGACGTTTATGACTTTCATATTGCTGAAAGCGATATGGACAAAATATATAATTTAGCAAGAAATCAAAGACTTGTTCCAAATCTTGAGCCAAATGAATTGGTTTATCCTTGGGATTAGACTTAATCCTTTAAATTTCTGACACTCTCTCTGTTAATTAGTTTAATTGGAAAATCATAATTAACTTCTAGGTCTAAGTTATAGCATAGATTTAATAGACGTCTAGTTGCAGAGATAGCCATTTTCTGAAAAGGCATCTGAATAGTACTTAATGGAGGCAAGGTATAGGATGCGATATTCATATCATCGTATCCCATAATTGAAATATCATTTGGCACATTAAATCCTTTCTTTGTAAGAGCTGAAATCGCTGCCATAGCAGATTGATCATTTCCGCAAAAAATAGCAGTAAAGGGAGTTTTTTGATTTAATAAATGTAGCGCGCCTTCATAGCCCTTGCGGAAAGTGTAATTTCCTTCAAAAATTAAAGTGTTTGGGATGTCAATATTATTGTCATTAAGGGCGTCTAAAAATCCTTGTTGCCTCAGATTTCCATCATCAGTATCAAGCCAACCAGTAATGCATGCAATTTTTGTATGGCCATTATCAATTAAATTTTTAGCTGCAAGATAACCTGCCTGATAATGGTCAAAAGTAAAGCATTTATTTGGTAGAAGGTCAATTTTATTATTTAGTAGGACAATATTAGGGTGTTCATTTTCAATTTGAATAATCTCAAGATCTGGAATATCAGATCCCCATATGATTAATCCATCACAACCGCTTCTAAAAATATTTTCAATAGATTTTCTGTGTGTTGTTCGAGGGCTATTATGAGTATTGTTTTTCGTAGATTTTTTATCACCATCAGTAACAATTATTTTGATATTAAATGGCTCAAGCTCGTGTTCAATTTTTATAAGAGTTTTCCTGTCAAGCTCACCAGAAGTTTCAGTGCCCCAGATACCAATTGTGTTGTATTTTTTTGAGGATAATGCGCGAGCTGAGCTGTTGGGCGTAAAGTTAAGTGCGGCCATCGCATCATTAACTTTTGCGAGGGTTTTTTGAGAAACAGATCCATTGTCAGACAACACTCTGGAAACAGTTCCAATTCCAACACCTGCTAACTTTGCTACATCTCTAATTGTTGACATAAAATTTTTTGTTCATGAATAAATGTTATTTTATAGGGTTTATTTTAGCTATATCTTAAATTTAATTTTGATATTAAACATTACAATTTGACATACTTTGACACATAAGTGATTTATTTATTTATTTATAATTGGAACCGGTTCCATTAGTTATTGTCTTCTGGAACAATTTTTGTATTTTAATTAAAATTAGGAGAGAGACTATGAGAAAAATGATAAAAAGGTCAGCTCTTGTTGCAACTGCGCTTATAACAGGTGTGGTCAATGTAGCATCAGCAACTGAACTAGAAGTTACACACTGGTGGACATCTGGTGGAGAGGCAAATGCCGTTGCAGAGCTTGCTAAAGCTTTCGATGCGACTGGTAACAAATGGGTTGATGGTGCGATTGCCGGTTCAGGCGGTGTTGCAAGACCTATTATTATCAGTAGAATCATTGGTGGTGAGCCAATGGGAGCTACTCAACTTAACCATGGACGTCAAGCTGAAGAATTAATTGAAGCTGGTCTACTTTTGGATTTAACTGATGTTGCTTCAGAAAACAACTGGAGAAATGTTATCTATCCAAGCAATCTACTAGACGCATGTACTGTTGATGGTCGTGTTTATTGTGCGCCTGTGAACATTCACTCAGCTCAATGGTTGTGGCTAAGTCATGAAGCTTATGAAAGTTCTGGTGTAGCTGTTCCATCAAACTGGGATGAGTTTGTTGCTGCGGGTCCTGCACTTCGTGCTAACGGAATCGTTCCTTTGGCCCAAGGTCAGCAGGGATGGCAAACTGGCCTAACTTTTGGTGTATTAGCTACAGCACTAGTTAGTGAAGATGCTTGGTACGCAGTTAATCGTGATAAAGACGCTACAGTTGCGGGTGGTTCTGAATACGCTCGTGTATGGAAGGCTTTTGATGATGCCCGTAAAATGGCTATTGGATCAAACGTTGGTGACTGGAATATGGCTACTAATCTAGTAATAACTGGTAAAGCAGGTGGTCAAATTCATGGAGACTGGGCGCAAGGTGAGTTTAGCGTAGCTGGCTCTGTTGCTGGAACTGATTATTCATGTCTTCCTGGTTTAGGAAATCGTGAAATACTGGACACTGGTGGAGACGCTTTTTACTTCCCAGTTCAGGATGATGCGGATGTCGAAGCAGCTCAAAAAGAGCTTGCTGCACTTCTTGTATCTCCAGCAGTTCAAGTCGCTTTTAACTTGAAAAAAGGTTCATTGCCAATCCGTGGTGACATCGATATGTCAACTGCGAATGATTGTATGCAGAAAGGTTTGAAGATTCTTGCAGGTGGAAATGTTCTGCCTTCAGGCGATATTCTTCTTTCACCCGATACAAGCAATCAGATTAATGAACTGATGACAACATTTTGGAGTGATTTGTATATGAGTGCTGAGGATGCTCAAGCTAAATATGCTAAGATCATTGCAAGTGCTGACTAAGCATTAAATAAAAAAAGCTGCCGAGCTTAACTAGGGGCTCGGCAGTTCTTTATTTGGTAACCCTAGTTTCTAATAATTTTTTTTAACCATTTTCGTGTAAATTATATTAATACCTATGCTTACAAAAGTTCATCCTGAAAGATTATTTATTGGTTCAATTATGTTGGCCTTTGCATTATTAATCATGACTACTGTTGGTATTAAGCCTCAATTGCTTCAAAATCTTCAGTTTCTAATATTACTTGCATCCCTCCTTTTAGTAATTTGGGTTGGTTTTAAAGCAGGTAAATTCGAAATTATTACGAATCGACTCCGCAACCGAGCGGTGGGTTGGCTTATTGCAGCAACATTCTCAACAGCACTTTGGTCATTTGCTCAAAAAAGCACTCAGTTAGTATTTCCAGCTCTTAAGGAGTTTAGAAAGATTTGGAATACACTTGAACCTTTTGCTTTGTTTGCAACTGTTGTATTTATTTTATTTGCCTTGATATTATTTATTGTTGGCTCGAGAGACTCTAAATTAGAGCGCCCAGGATTTATTGAGCGCTCCCTTGTTCATAATTTGTCTAGCAAAATTGCAGCATTACCTATGGTGTTTACTGCTGTTGGTGTTTTTGTTATAGCAACCTTGTGGACGGTTTATCATTCGTTTACAAATAGCCGCATGCTTCCAAAAAGTGAATTTATTGGACTTGCACAGTACGAACGCCTGTGGAACTCTGATCGTTGGTATATGTCTATAGAGAATTTAGCTATTTATGGAGCTTGCTCTTTAGTTTTTTCTCTATTAATTGGATTTATGTTGGCGGCTTTATTGGATCAAAAAACAAGATTTGAAAATACTTTCAGAACTATATTTTTATACCCTTTTGCCCTTAGTTTTATTGTTACAGGGTTAGTGTGGCAATGGATTTTAAACCCAGATTATGGTGTTCAAAAAATTGTTCGATCGATAGGGTTTGATTCATTTGTGTTTAATCCACTTTACAATATGGATATTGTTATCTACGGAATTCTAGCAGCAGGGCTTTGGCAGGGCACAGGTTTTATAATGTGCCTAATGTTGGCCGGTCTTCGCGGTATTGATCAAGAAATATGGAAGGCTGCAAGAATTGATGGTATTCCAATGTGGAAAACGTATATTCAAATTGTCATTCCAATGATGCGACCAGTTTTTATTACAACACTTGTTATCATTGCTGCTGGAATTATTAAGGTATACGACTTGGTTGTTGCGCAGACTTCAGGTGGTCCAGGAATTTCTTCAGAGGTCCCCGCAAAATATGTATACGATTACATGTTTGGTGCACAAAATCTAGCTCAAGGCTTTGCTGCCTCAACAATGATGTTAGTTTCTGTTTTAATTGTACTAATTCCATTTACTTATTTAGAATTTGGGAGGCGTAAAAATGCCTAATTCTTTAGATATGAAAACTACAGATGGCCCTAGAGGACCAAAACCACGTAAGATTCTAAGTCGAAGAAATATTATTCTTTATGGGACGCTTATATTTGTTGCCATATATTACTTAGTTCCACTGTACGTAATGATTGTTACTTCATTAAAAGGGATGCCAGAAATTCGTCTAGGTAATATCTTTTCACCGCCAATTGAGGTTACTTTTGAGCCCTGGGTAAAGGCATGGGCACAGGCTTGTACTGGTCTTAATTGTGACGGATTATCTAGAGGTTTTTGGAATTCAGTAAAGATTACTATTCCTTCAGTTTTTGTATCAATAGTAATCGCATCAATTAATGGTTACGCTTTGGCAAACTGGCGCTTTAAGGGGGCCAATCTATTTTTTACAATCTTGATATTTGGCGCATTTATTCCTTATCAGATTATGATATATCCACTTGTAATACTGCTGCGTGATTTGGGACTTTATACAAAATTACCTGGCTTAATTCTTATTCATACTATTTTTGGAATGCCTATTTTAACGCTATTATTTCGTAATTATTTCACGACCATCCCAGAAGAACTTTTTAAAGCAGCGAGAGTCGATGGGGCCGGGTTTTGGGGAATATACTTCCGAGTAATGATGCCAATGTCACTGCCAATATTTGCCGTCGCTATTGTGTTGCAGGTTACGGGTATTTGGAATGATTTTCTGTTTGGTGTGATCTACACAAAACCAGAAAATTATCCAATGACTGTTCAGCTAAATAATATTGTGAACTCAGTTCAAGGGGTTAAAGAATATAACGTAAATATGGCCGCTACCTTGTTGACGGGACTGGTACCTTTGGCTATCTACTTTATTTCAGGAAAGCTCTTCGTGCGCGGTATTGCTGCAGGCGCAGTTAAAGGCTAAAAAAAGGATAATTAAAAAAATGAATAGCATAGAAATTAAAAACCTTTCACTAAATTTTGGTGATGTTAAAGTACTTAAAGACCTTAATTTAACGATTGAAAAAGGAGAGTTTTTAGTTCTCTTAGGCGCCTCAGGTTGCGGCAAATCAACGTTGTTGAACTGCATCGCCGGTCTGCTGGATGTTACGGATGGTCAGATTTTTATCAATGAGCAAAATGTTACCTGGCTTGAGCCAGCGCAGAGGGGAATTGGGATGGTATTCCAATCCTATGCACTTTATCCACAGATGACAGTTGAAGGCAATCTTTCGTTTAGTTTAAAAAATGCAAAACTTGCTAAAGATGAGATTAATAGACGAGTCAAGAATGCTTCAGAGATCCTTCAAATTGAAGATCTTTTAAAGCGGAAACCTGCGGCACTTTCTGGTGGCCAGCGTCAGCGCGTTGCAATTGGGCGAGCTTTAGTAAGAGACGTTGACGTATTCTTATTCGATGAACCCTTGTCTAACCTAGATGCTAAGTTAAGAACAGAGCTAAGAGTTGAGATTAAAAGGCTTCATCACAAGTTAAACAATACGATGATTTATGTAACTCATGATCAAATTGAAGCAATGACACTGGCAAATCGTATAGCAATTATGAGAGACGGCTTAATATTACAATTGGATGACCCAAAAAATATTTATAATTTTCCTATTAATAAATATGTTGCAGAGTTTATTGGTTCTCCAGGAATGAATTTTCTTCAAGGACATATTAATAATAAAGACAATGTAAGCTTTCAAATTGACGATACTATATTTGAATTAAATGGCTATAACTTTCAAACAGTCGTTGAGGACAAAAGACCTGTATGGCTTGGAGTAAGACCCGAAAATATAGTGGTGAATGACGGCAATAAAAGTCTGCCCGTTAATTTTGATGTAGTTGTTGAGGTTATAGAGCCTATGGGCGCCGATACACTTGTTTGGTCACACTTTAATGGTCATGAATTTCGATTTACTGTTGACGGAAATAAAGTTATAAATATAGGCGAAAAAATTAACTTAGGTTTCGATCCTCTTCATATTTCTATCTTTGACTTTGAGAGTGAAGATAGGCTATAAGTAATTTTTTTAATAACATAGGTTGATATTTATGTATAAATTTCCTAAAGATTCGCAATTAAACGACCCTAAATTCCTTTTTGGTGTTGCAACTGCATCCTATCAAATAGAAGGCGCAACAAACGTTGACGAGCGCTGCACTTCAATTTGGGATACCTTTTGCGCTACGCCAGGCAAGGTTTATAAACAGCACAATGGCGATGTTGCTTGCAATCATTACAATTTATATCAGCAAGACGTTGACTTAATTTCTTCTTTAGAGGTTGACGCGTATAGGCTTTCAATTGCATGGCCTCGTATTATAAAACTTGATGGGAGTGTTAACCAGAAAGGGCTTGATTTTTATGATAGGTTAATCAGCGCCTTAGAGGAAAAAAATATTAAAATAATGGCTACTCTTTATCATTGGGATTTGCCTCAATATTTAGAGGATGAGGGTGGCTGGTTAAACCGAGAAACATCAACTAAATTTGCTGAGTATGTCGAAGTTGTGAGTTCCTATTTTGGCGATAGAATTGATTTTTATGTTACCTTGAATGAGCCGTGGTGTAGCGCTTATCATGGCTATCGTTATGGGATCCATGCCCCAGGTATTGTAGGTGATAAATCTGGTTTTTTGGCTTGCCATAACTTGCTACTAGCTCATGGCATGGCAATGCCGATATTAAGAAAAAATGCCGCAAACTCTAAGCATGGAATAGTACTAAACTTTACGCCTAATTATCCTGTCGATGACTCCGCTATCGAAGCTGCAAAGTTTGCAGACGATGAGCATTCCCATTGGTTCATTAAGCCAATCATGGAGGGGAAGTATCCTGAATCTGTATTCCAACATTTTATTGATGTAATGCCGACTATTGAAGAGAATGATATGGCTATTATTAGTAAAGAAATTGACTTCTTGGGGGTAAATTTTTACTCTCGAAGTATGGTTGAGAGCGGAAGACAAGGAAAGGTTTCTGATACTATTTTGAAAAAAATCGAGCGTGCAGAACTTCGCCTCCATGAATCTGATGATGTTTCTGCTAAGGACACTAAAGCTGAGCAGTTACAAAAGTTAATGAATCAAAAAAATTCTCACTATAAGAGTGTTGATTTAGAAGAGGTAGAGCGGACTCATATTGGTTGGGAAGTCCACCCAGATGCGCTTCTCAAATTGTTAACGGATCTTCATGAAACATACAACTTGCCACCAATTTATATTACCGAGAATGGCGCTGCAGTGGATGATCATTTAATTGATGGTGTTGTAGATGATGAGCAGCGTTACCGTTATTATCAAAGCCACTTATCTATGGTTGATCAAGCAATTAATAAAGGTGTTGATATCAGAGGTTATTTTGCATGGAGCCTGATGGACAATTTTGAGTGGGCAGAAGGCTATAAAATGCGCTTTGGTATTGTGTATGTTGACTATGAAACTCAGAATAGAACGCTTAAGCGAAGTGCTATTAAGTTCCAGGAATTTTTAAAGGCTCGAAAGCAAGGGTTGTTAGACTAACAATTAACAAATAACTACAACCACCTTATAGGCTAGTTATTGATTAAGTTTTTAACGCTTTCTCTCTGAACTAACTCGACAGGAAAGTTATTTTCTAAACTCAACTCCATGTTGTAGCATTTGTTTAGCAATGATCTTACTGCTGCAAGCGCCATATTATCAAAAGGAACGCGTACAGTCGATAATGGAGGTGAAAGAAAGGAGGCGATACTATTGTCGTCATATCCTATAATAGAAATATCGTTAGGGACGCTATAACCATTACTAGACAAGGTAGATATAGCTGCCATTGCAGTTTGATCGTTTCCACAAAATATAGCAGTAAACTCATGATTTGTATTGATTAAATGAAGTACGCCTTCTTGACCTTTAATGAAGCTATAATTTCCTTCAACTATTAGTTCAGGATTAATGACAATACCTTTGTCATTTAATGAGTCTAAGAAGCCTTCATGTCTCGTTCTTCCATCTTCAGTTCTAAAGTCACCTGTGATACAAGCAATTTTAGTATGTCCCTTATCTAGAAGGTGCTGGCCAGCAGAGTACCCAGCTTTGTAATGATCATAATAAAAACACTTGTGCTCAATTGATTCGATTTTGTTATTAAGAAGTACAATATTTGGGAAATATTTTTCAATATAAGCAATATCAAAGTTTGAAATGTCAGTCCCCCAAAAAATTATTCCATCACAGCCCTTGCTTATTAAATCATCCACAGAATTAATTGCAGCATTAGGATTTTCTTTGGAGCTGAGATCGCCATTAGTTATAAGGCAGTGCTTACCATGAGATATAAGCTCATGATCAATAAGCTTAAGAGTTGAACTGTTAAAGGTTCCAGCAGATTCAGTACCCCATATGCCTATAGTATTGAATTTTTTCGAAACTAAAGAGCGGGCAGAATTGTTAGGCTTGTAATTTAAATCTTTGATAGCTTTATTAATTATTAATTTGGTTTTTTCTGAGACTGAGCCTTTTCCATTAATAACTCTGGAAACACTTCCAATTCCAACACCAGCTAATTTTGCTACATCGTTAATTGTTGCCATATTTATAAATATAAAAATTCAAAATTGGTTATATTATAGTACTTAAAATAGGTATTTCGTTATTTATTTATATATTTTAAATTATATCTTGACAGTTTAATATACTTATGTTTATAATTGGAAGCGCTTCCATTTTAATCATGGGAGTGTTGATAAAGGGGATACAATAAAAATAGCTAATTTAAGTTAATTAGATTGGCATATAAAAAAAAATATAAAAAAAGGAGTATTTAGATATGAAAAAAATACAAAAAACCTTGCTGGGAATAACTGTTGGTGTGTCAATGCTAACTATTGGATCTGTTCAAGCAGATGCTAAATTCACGGTAGGAGGAGATAGTAAATTTCATTGGGGCGACCTAGCTATGTTTGAATCAATGGATTTTTCTGGCGAAACTGTTAAAGTTTTTGGCCCTTGGCTAGGGCCAGACCAAGAAATGGTTCAAAGTGTTTTTCATTATTTTTCCGAAGCAACTGGTGCTAATGTTGATTATGTTGGTTCTGATGATTTTGAGACACAAATTAGAATTGATGTTGAAGGTGGAAGCCCACCTAACATTGCTGTTTTTCCGCAACCAGGCTTAGCGGCTGACTTTGCTGCGAGAGGATCTTTAGTTCCACTCGGTGAAAGAACAGCGGATTGGGTACGAGAAAACTATTCTGCTGGTCAATCTTGGGTTGATCTTGGAACCTTCCCTAATGAAAATGGTGATGATAATTTATATGGTTTTTTCTTTAAGGCTGACCTTAAAAGTTTAGTTTGGTATTCACCTGAAAATTTTGAAGATGGTGGATATTCTATTCCTGATAGTATGGAGGAACTAATTGCACTTAGTGATCAAATAGTTTCTGATGGCGGTACTCCGTGGTGTATTGGTTTGGGTTCAGGTGGTGCGACTGGATGGCCAGCTACTGACTGGGTTGAAGATATAATGTTACGTACACAATCACCAAGCGTTTATGACCAATGGGTTAGTAATGAAATTCCATTTAATGATCCACGTGTTGTGAATGCAATTGAAACATTTGGAGCTTTTGCTAATAATGATTCTTATAATGATGGTGGGGCTGGATCTGTTGCTTCAACAGATTTCCGTGATAGTCCAAAGGGACTATTTACTGTACCACCTCGCTGCTATATGCATCGCCAAGCTAGCTTCATTCCAGCCTTCTTTCCGGAGGATGTTAAAGTTGGTGTAGATGCGGACTTCTTCTACTTTCCTGCATTCGACAGTTTAGATTTAGGTAAGCCTGTGTTAGGTGCTGGAACGCTTTGGGCCGTAACAAAAGAAAGTTCAGCGGCTTCAGCTTTAATGCATTTTCTTAAGACTCCTTTAGCTAATGAAATTTGGATGGCTCAAACAGGTTTTTTATCGGCTCATAATGGTGCAAATCTAGATGCTTACGCAAATGATGGCTTGAGAAACATGGGTAAAGTTTTGCAAAATGCAACTACCTTCCGTTTTGATGGTTCAGACTTGATGCCAGGTGCAGTTGGTGCTGGTTCGTTTTGGACTGGTATGGTAGACTATACGAGTGGTAAAAGCGCAATGGATGTTGCGAATACTATTCAGAAAAGTTGGGATGCAATCAAGTAAGATTTTTGATTACTTTATAGACGGGCAGCCCTTTAGTTGCCCGTTTTTTTTATTCACTTTAAATTAGGGGAAAGTCTTGTTTTCGCAGGTACTTCAGTCTATTTTAGTAGTTTTTTTAGCTGTAACTATAAGTATTGGATACTTTGTTGCCGCTAACTGGATTCTTAAACTTTGGGGTGAAAAAAGCAATTCAAGCTTACCGGAAAAATTTAAGCCTTGGGTTTTTCTTTTTCCAGCACTTTTTCTCGTCAGTTTGTATTTGATCTACCCAATTATTGAGACTGTGAGGTTAAGTTTTTATAACAATTCAGGAAGAAGTTTTGTTGGGCTAGATAATTACATATGGCTTCTTGGAGATGATGAAGTGAAAGTTGCCGTTCGTAATAATTTTATGTGGTTATTCATTGTTCCAACAATCAGCACTGGCATTGGACTAGTTGCAGCAGTATTGGCTGATAGAGTTTGGTGGGGAACATTTGCAAAAACATTAATATTTATGCCAATGGCCATTTCATTTGTTGGTGCAAGTGTAATTTGGAAGTTTGTTTATGATTTGAGGCCAATAGATGTTGATCAAATTGGTTTACTAAATGCTATATTGGTTAAGTTAGGTAGCGAACCAATGGCTTGGATTACTATTCCATTTTGGAATAATTTCTTTCTCATGATTATACTTATTTGGATTCAAACTGTTTTTGCAATGGTAATTTTGAGCGCTGCACTAAGAGGGCTTTCCTCTGAAGTTATTGAGGCATCAAGAATGGATGGTGCATCTGAATTTCAAATATTTTATAAAATAATGATTCCACAAATTCTTTCTACAATAATGGTGGTTTGGACAACAATTACAATTATCGTGCTTAAGGTATTTGATATTGTTGTTACGATGACAAATGGTCAATGGGATACGGGTGTATTGGCAAACTTAATGTTTAATTGGATGTTTGTTGGTGGCGACTTTGGAAGGGGTAGCTTAATTGCTTTAATAATTATGATCGGAGTTATTCCAATAATGTTTTGGAATATTAAACGCTTGAGGCAAGAGGAGTTAATATGATGACTCGTTTAAAAGGCTTGTATTTAGCGTCACCATTGCGCCTACTAACCCACTTTTTATTGATTATTTTGGTGGTTGCTTGGACATTTCCTACACTAGGATTATTTGTTAGCTCTTTTCGCTCTGCTGACGAAATTAGTTCAACAGGTTGGTGGAGCTCATTAAGTAGTAGTTCACAAAATAAAAGGGTGAGATTGGGGGAGGCTAATTTACAAGAATTAATAGATGGCAAGTATGTTATTAGTGGAGAACTTCTGAGCAACAAAAGCACTAAAGTTATTAATTTTGGTGACAGTTTTAATAATTTTTTAGACAATAAAGCGAGTACTTTTATAAAGCTCAAAGACTCTTCAGAATTAATGATTAATGAAAATGGAAGTTATCGCTGGACATCTGAAAACTCGTTTAGTCATAAAAATGGCAAAAGAGTCTTTATAAATGTTTTAGTTGAGCCTAATTTTTCATTTGATAATTATGATTACGTGTTATTTTCTGAAGGACTAGGGAAGGCATTTTTAAATACTCTTACTGTTACAATCCCAGCCACAATTATTCCTATACTCCTTGCAGCTTTTGCGTCTTATGCGTTTTCATGGATGGATTTTCCTGGGCGAAAAATGTTATTTATAGTCATTGTTGGTTTGTTAGTAGTTCCTCTTCAGATGTCATTAATTCCATTGCTGAGTCTTTATAGCTCAATCGGAGCTTTTTTAAATATTTCAGCTAAGTCTTATCCTGGCGTTTGGCTTGCACATACTGCTTTTGCGCTCCCACTAGCAATTTATTTGTTGAGGAATTATATGGTAGGAATTCCTAAAGAGATAATTGAGTCAGCGCGTGTAGAAGGTGCTTCTCACTTTCAAATATTTAGTCAACTTGTGCTTCCGTTATCCCTCCCAGCTCTTGCTTCTTTTGCTATCTTTCAGTTTCTCTGGGTTTGGAATGACTTGCTAGTGTCTATAGTTTTTTTAGGGTCCTCCTCGGACCAAGTAGTAATGACAACTAAATTAAGACAATTGATGGGAACTTATGGTGGCGACTATCAAATATTAACAGCAAGCGCATTTGTTACGATAATTGTCCCTTTGCTTGTTTTTTTAGGGCTTCAAAAATATTTTGTAAAAGGCCTTGTTGCAGGCTCAGTCAAGGAGTAATAAATTGTTTAAAGATAACAATATTAAGATTGTTGAAGTTAGCGCCATAAATGAATGGTGGAAGGGTTGTGTAATATATCAAATCTATTGCCGTTCTTTTTACGATTCAAATAATGACGGTATTGGTGACTTAAGAGGCATCATTAATAAGCTTGACTATGTCAAATCAATAGGTGTTGATGCGATTTGGCTGACTCCATTCTTTGAGTCCCCAATGCTTGATATGGGGTATGACGTTAAAGATCATAAGGCGATTGATTTATTGTTTGGTGATATGAACGATTTTGATGAGTTAATAGTGAAAGCTCATAAGCTAAAAATTAAGGTGATTATTGATCTGGTTCTAAGTCACACATCCGACCAACACGAATGGTTTATAGAGTCATCATCCTCTAAAAATAATTCTAAATCTGACTGGTATGTTTGGGCTGATGCTCAGGAAGACGGTTCAGCTCCAAATAATTGGCTAAGTTTATTTGGAGGAGGCGCATGGCAATGGTCTGAGTCAAGGAATCAATACTATTTACATAATTTTTTGACAACACAGCCTGATCTAAATTTTCATTGCCCGGATGTTCAGATAGAGCAATTAGATGTAATAGATTTTTGGTCTAAACGGGGAGTAGATGGTTTTAGACTCGACACAGTAAATTTTTACTTTCATGATCAGTTATTACGAAATAATCCACTTTTCGCTAATGACTCTCAGCCTCTAACAGTCCCAAAAATAAACCCCTATGGGATGCAAGACCACCTCTACGACAAAAGCCAACCAGAGTCTCTCGATTTTTTTGAAAAAATTAGAAATCAACTTGACAAATATGAAGGTCTAATGACTCTAGGAGAGCTTGGAGAAGACGGAATTAAAAGTTTTAAATTAATGGAACAATACACTTCATCAAACAAGTACCTTAATATGTGTTATGGTTTTGATCTGCTTGGAGGGCAATTGAGTGCAAGTAAAATCAAAAATTATATAGAGACCATAAGTGTATATTCTTCAGGCGCTTGGTTCTGTAATTCATACTCAAATCATGATGTTGAGAGGCACTTATCTCGCTGGCAATACAATGAATCGTATAAATCTCAGTTTACAATCATGGCGCTCAATTTATTGCTGTGTTTGAAGGGGTCAGTTTGCCTGTATCAGGGTGAAGAGATTGGCTTGCTTCAAAGTGAAATATCTTTTGAGGACCTAAGGGATCCATATGGCATTCAATTTTGGCCAGATTTTTTCGGAAGGGATGGCTGTAGGACGCCAATGCCCTGGAAAAATTCGCATAAATATTATGGTTTTTCTGACTTTAAGCCATGGTTGCCAGTTCAAGCGGATCATGGAAAGTTGTCTGTCAATCTTCAGAAAAACAATGATAACAGTACTTTAAGTCAATACAAATATTGGATTAATAAAAGAAAATTAAACCCCTCACTTCAAAGAGGCGACCTTACTTTAAAAAAATCAAATAATAATTTAGTTGTTTTTGAAAGGAATTTAAAGGATGTATCCTCACTTTGTATCTTTAATTTGAGCGATTCAAAAAATATTTATGGCCAACTTAATGAATATGTTTATGATGAATTGTTAGGTCAAGAATACACTTTACAAAAAGATAGTCTCGAATTAGGGCCATATGGCTTTGCGATTTTGAAGTCAACTATTAAGGATTAATTATGTCATCTATAAAGCTTGATAATCTAACAAAAAAATATGGTGAAATTGATGTTATTAAGGGCGTCAATATTGAAATTAAGTCTGGAGAGTTTGTTGTTATAGTTGGCCCTTCAGGTTGTGGAAAGTCAACGATGCTTAGAATGATTGCCGGACTTGAGAAGATCACTAATGGTAATGTATTGATTGATGGAAAGGTTGTAAATGATATTGAACCAGCTAAGAGAGATGTTGCTATGGTTTTTCAGTCATACGCTTTATATCCTCACTTAAGTGTTTTTGAGAATATTGCTTTTGGACTTAAGATTGCAAAGCTTAATAAAGATCTAATAAAGACTAAAGTCAGTCAAGTTGCTAGCGCTTTAGAGCTTTCTGATCAGTTAAATAAATTACCCAAGCAGCTTTCGGGCGGTCAGCGACAAAGAGTTGCCATTGCAAGAGCCATGGTTAGAGAGCCAAAAGTTTTCCTTTTTGATGAGCCACTTTCGAATTTGGACGCAGGATTAAGAGTTAACACTAGAATTGAGTTGGCAAAACTTCATCAATCAATTTCGGCAACTATGGTTTATGTAACTCATGATCAAGTTGAAGCGCTAACTTTGGCAGAAAAAATAGTAGTTTTAAATGAAGGAGTTGTGGAACAATATGGAACACCTATGGAATTATATTTTAAGCCGGTAAATAAATTTATTGCTGGTTTTATAGGCTCTCCTAAAATGAATTTTATTGATGCTAAAGTTGTTGAAGTGAATAAAAAAGGATGCAAATTAAATATTTTAGATAAGGTAATAGACAGTTATTTTTCGTTTCAAAATGTAAAGTGTGACCAAGGCTTAAGCCTAGGAATTAGGCCTGAGAATTTGACTGTTGTTTCACAGAGAGATTGCTTGTTTAATGGCAGCGTGGAAATAATTGAATATTTAGGAGAATACAATTTAATCTATATTCGAATTCCGCAGCAAGAATTGCTTTGTATTAAAGTGGATATTAAACTTAGCTTTAATGTTTCTGATGATGTTTGCCTCGGTGCGCAATCTGAAAATATTCACGTATTCAATGAAGATGGTTTATCTATTTATGAATGAATTGACTTGCTAGGTAGATAAAATAACTAAAGATAGCTTATAAAAGTAGTCTTAAAGGTAATAAATTGTGACACTTTGACACAAATTAAAAAATCTCATAGTTTAAAATTTAGAAAGTTTTTGCATTCTACTTTAAATATTTTTTAGCGATTTTATGAATAAACTGCATTCGGATATTGGCCTAATAGGGCTAGGTGTAATGGGATCTAGTCTTGCTTTGAATATGGAGAGTAATGGCTACAGAGTCTCTGTTCATAATCGCACGTCCCCACAAATAGATAATTTAGTAAATAACCGTTCTAAAAAGAACAATATCTTAGGTTTTTCTGATCTCAATGACTTTGTTGATTCTATCAAGAAGCCAAGAAAAATTATGCTGATGGTTGTTGCTGGAACCGTTGTGGATGATTACATTAATAAACTTATTCCTCTTATTGACAAAGGTGACATCATTATTGATGGTGGCAACTCTCATTACCCCGACACTATTAGAAGAACTAAAGAGCTAGAAGACAAGGGCTTTCAATTTATTGGTGCTGGCGTTTCTGGAGGCGAAGAGGGTGCCTTAAAGGGTCCTTCAATCATGCCAGGAGGCTCAGTTTCTGCTTGGCCTGAGGTAAAGGGTATCTTTCAATCAATATCCGCTAAAGTTGAAAATAACGAACCCTGTTGCGATTGGATAGGAGAAGGCGGTTCCGGCCATTTTGTTAAGATGGTTCATAACGGTATTGAATATGGCGATATGCAGCTTATTTGTGAGGCTTATCAGATCATGAAGGATGTCTTAGGGATGTCTAATGATGAAATGCATAAAGTCTTTAAAGATTGGAACGAGGGTGAGTTAAATAGTTACTTAATAGAAATAACTGCAGACATACTTAAATTTAAAGATAAAGACGGCACTTATCTTGTTGATAATATTTTAGACACTGCGGGCCAAAAAGGAACTGGTAAATGGACCGCAACGGTTGCCCTTGAGCTTGGCACGCCTCTAACGCTAATTGGAGAGGCGGTGTTTTCACGCTACCTTTCATCCATTAAGCAAGAGCGCACTAAGGCATCGAAACTGTTGAGCGGGCCAAGCCTAGAATTTGTAGGGGATAGGGAGCAAGCACTTAATGACATTCATGACGCTTTGTATGCCTCAAAAATCGTTTCTTATGCTCAAGGTTATGCCTTACTTACAAAGGCTGCTAAAGAGTTCAATTGGAATCTTAACTACGGCGGTATTGCACTTATGTGGCGAGGTGGCTGCATCATTCGATCGGCCTTCCTAACTAAAATAAAAGATGCGTACGACACTAATTCGGAGTTACAAAATTTATTGTTAGATCCTTTTTTCAAAGATAAGATCAACAAATCACAAGGTGGCTGGCGCGGAGTTTGCTCAATGGCAATTAGTCATGGCATCCCAATACCTGCAATGACATCTTCCCTTTCATATTTTGATGGTTATAGAACAGAGAGATTACCCGCCAACTTACTTCAAGCGCAGCGCGATTATTTTGGCGCTCACACCTACGAGCGTCTAGATGGAAATTCAGGTGAATTTTTTCATACGGAATGGATCTCTAAAGACAAATGACTTTAATGGCTACCAATTAAAATTATGTCTAAATCGCCTGAAAATATCACTAGTTTTGTTCTGTTTGGCGCCCTGGGCGATTTGTCTTTACACAAGCTGATTCCTGCTTGGTACTATCTCGAGCGTGAAAACATGCTTAGCGATGAATTGAAAATTCTTGGTGTTGCTCGCCAAGATCTTACAAAAGAACAGTTTCAAAAGAAAATCTTGGGCGCGCTTAACTCTTTCGTGGCTTCAGAGTATTTAGACGATGATGTCTGTACTAAGTTATTAGGTCGCCTTGATTACTGCTGTTGTGATTTGCAGAGGCCAGAGAGTTATCCAAATTTAGAGCAAAGCCTAAAGGGGTGGAGTAAGCCAATTGCTTATTATCTAGCAATTTCACCTAGCCTTTTTGAGCAGGTATGTGATGGCTTAAACAGTATTAATATTTTAACTTCTTTGAGCCGAATCGTTGTTGAAAAGCCTATTGGGTATGACCTTGAGTCTTCAAAAGAAATAAATTCAAAATTATTAAAGCACTTTACTGAGTCACAGATTTATAGAATTGATCACTACCTTGGAAAGGAGACTGTACAAAATCTTATAGCCTTAAGGTTTGCAAACTCTCTATTCTCAAGTCAATGGAGCAACAAGGGTATTGAGTCTATTGAAATTACAGCTGCCGAGTCTGTTGGAATTGAAGATCGCTGGGGCTACTTTGATGGTGTAGGGCAAATGAAAGACATGGTCCAAAGCCACATCCTCCAGCTTCTTTGTCTGATTGCAATGGAGCCTCCTAATCGACTTAATGATCAAGGTATTCGCTCTGAGAAAGTGAAAGTTTTAGAGTCTTTAAAGCCTCTTGGCGAGGCTGAAATTGAAAAAAACTTTGTTACCGCTCAGTATGCAGATGGTGAAATTTTAGGCACTAAAGTGCCGGGCTATACTAATGAGAAAAATGCACAAAATGCAAGCGGAACTGAAACCTTTGTAAGCATCAAGGCTGAAATACAAAATTGGCGCTGGTCTGGAGTTCCTTTTTATCTAAGAACTGGGAAGCGAATGGCCAGTAAAACGACTCAAATCGTCGTTCAATTTAAATCCGATGGCCACTATATTTTTGATCAAAAGCGTGAAAAATTAAAAGGCAACACACTGGTCATTAGTTTGCATCCTACTGAAAGCATTTCTCTGGAGGTCTATACTAAACCTCATGGTGTTGATAATAATAAAGGCTTAAGGTCTGACCCTATGAGCCTAGACTTCATAAAAACTCAGAAACTATTAAATATTCCCAGTGGCTATCAGAGTTTGTTGATGGACATATTGCAGGGCGACCAAAGCTTATTTCTCTGTAAAGAGGAGGTTGAGCTAGCCTGGCAGTGGTGTGACAACGCTTTAGAGTCTCACAAAAAATCAGATCAAGAGTTGTATTGTTATCCCGCAGGCTCGAACGGCCCAAGAGAGAGTGAATTACTTATCCAGAGTGATGGGCATAGGTGGTATGAATAGCAGTAAAACCCATTATTTGCCAGACACTGTTAGTTTTTATAGCACGAACAGTAGTGAATCTTTAGCGGTAGATTTGTGTAATAGCATTGGTGAAATACTTGCTGCAGCAATCAAAAAAAGGGGCCGTGCAAGTATGGCTGTGTCTGGTGGGAGCACTCCTGTCCAGCTATTTGAAGAGTTTTCTCGATTAAGCATAGATTGGACTAAAGTTGATTTAACACTGGTTGATGATCGATGGGTCGAGCCTAAGAGCGCTGACAGTAACGAGTTACTAGTGAGAACACACTTTATCAAAAATAATGCGAGCAAGGTTAATTTTACTCCGCTTAAAAACGATTCCAATACTGCCAAAGAAGGGCAAAAACAAACTGAAGTATTGCTGGGAAATTTTACACTGCCTTTTGATGTTGTCGTTTTAGGAATGGGATCTGATGGACATACTGCTTCACTTTTCCCGTGCTCGGATGAGCTTGCTGATGGTATGGACTTAAATAACCCAAATTACTTAATTTCAACGTCCCCAAAAACTGCACCTTATGAGCGTTTAAGTCTTACTGCAAAAGTAATTATGGACGCTAAAAATGTCTTTCTACATCTGAATGGCTCCAGTAAGCTCCATACTCTGGAAAGTGCAATGGAATATAAAGATTCAAGCAAAATGCCAATCTACAAGTTTTTAAAAAGTGGGCTGAGCATTTACTGGAGTCCATAGATTATTTTATTTTTTGTAATCTGATTTAATGTGCTTTATTTTCTTAAAAAAGCAATGGATAATATAGCTCTTTTAGAATCAATTAAATATACTTATGAAAATTAATAATATAGATGGTGAAGTTGTTAAAGATAATGAAACTTATATTCTTAAGGACAATACCTCCCTAAAAAACTTTGTCATAAGCTCAACAACGCTTCATTCTGGTAAATCAACAAAGGGTCATAACCATGTTGGCAAAGAAGAGGTTTACATGATTATGAGTGGAAGTGGAAAAATGGATCTTGATGATAAGACTATACTAATCGAGGGTGGTGATATGGTTCTAATTGAGGACGGCGTTTTTCATCGCGTTCATAATACGTGCGAAGGTGATTTGTATATGGTTTGTATATTTGATGGAGATCGAGAAAATGTTTACAAAACCTAACTATTGCTGGAGACTGTAACCATCAGCAAGCAGTCTTATAATTTGGTTGGTGATATAGGCGCAACTAATGCAAGGTTTGCTCTTGTGGCTCCTGGCTCGTCAGACATCGAAAACATTCAGAGTCTTAAATGTGAAGATTTTGATAACATTCAGAGCGCAATCAGTTTTTACATCTCTTCGTTTTTAGAGCTTGACATTGTTTCAGCATGCTTTGCTACTGCTGGTACGGTTCATTTAGATGTTTTTAAGCTTGCTAATAACCACTGGACTATAAACAAGTCAGATGTCGCTAAAACTTTAAATGGAGTGACCATTAAATGGATTAATGATTTTACAGCCCAAGCATTTGCAACCACAACTCTTACTGATAGCGAAGTTATTACTTTAAATAAAGGTATTGTTGAACCAGAAAAATTAAGGTTGGTTATAGGCCCAGGAACGGGGCTTGGTGTTTGTGGGTTAATCATGTCTCCTTCGGGCTGGCTTCCAATTGCAGGTGAAGGTGGTCACTCGGATTTTGCACCAAACACTAGTATTGAATATGAAATATTAACGTTACTCGCTAAAAAGTTTGGCCATGTTGCCGTAGAGAGGATTCTATCTGGCCCTGGAATTATGAATCTATATGAGGCGCTTTGCCAAATCAATGGTAAAGACAGAATATATACAACACCCTCTGAGATAACTGCCGCTGCAGTTAATGCTGGAGCTGACCCAATTGCTGATGAAACGATTCAAATGTTTTGTAAAATTTTTGGCTCAGTCGCGGGGAGTATGGCGTTAACAGTTGGCGCTTTAGGCGGCGTTTATATTACAAGCGACCTAGTTAGAAATTTTTTAGATCTATTTATTGAAAGTGACTTCCAAAAAAGCTTTGAGAGTAAAGGAAGACTCCAGCCAGTTCTTGAAGATATTCCGGTGTACCTGTCTAAAAAGAAAAACATGGGCCTCATCGGCACCGTTTACGAAATCAATAACTACTGGATGCAAAAAGGCTTTAAAGTCTAAGATTTATATTGATCCCTTGGCGCATAAAAAAATCAAGCTTATTTAATATCTAGAGCAGTCTTCATTAGAATTTCAGCAATTTCATCTCTTGATCCAAAGTAATTTGCAATTTGAATGTCAAGACCTGGGGTGTTTTGAGAGGCCTCACTAATTTCATTGGGTATGTCTCGCGTGATGTGAACGCCAGCAGATAAAAAGTACGGTAATATTGTTACTTTAGCTGCACCAATTTCACTGCACTTTTTTATTGCCTCTGGTATTGAGGGTGAAGCAAACTCTAGGAAGGCAGGCATTACTTTGTCAAATTCTTTTGACTCAATTTTTGCAATTTTTTTGGATAAAGATTCAATCTCAAGGTTTGATTCTTGCCTTCTGCTTCCGTGTGCAACTAGTAACAATATATGCATATTTATTTATATAATAATGTTAGTGAGAATGGTTAAGTAACTACAATAGATACTGTTAAGATGTTTTACAGTGAAAGGCACTTTATAGGGTATCTTATCACGTTGAAAATTAAATTTGAGAGATTAAATTGTACCAATGTACTTCAATTCATGAATCTGTCGGTGATACAAAAATTGGAATTCTTTTGTCTAATTTGGGCACCCCTGATGCGCCTACTAAGGCAGCAGTTAAACCCTACTTAAGGCAGTTTCTATCAGACACTAGAGTCATTGAGCCTCCTCCGCCTAGATGGATTTGGCAAATTATATTGAATGCTGTTATTCTGAATTTAAGACCCAAAAAATCTGCAAAAGCCTACAAAACCGTTTGGGATACTCATGGAGAAGGCTCTCCGCTTCTATCGATTGCAAAAAAACAAAAAAATGCAATAGCGTCTGAGCTTGAGAAGAATGCACCGGGTAAGTTTGCTGTGTCTTTAGGTATGAGCTATGGAAATCCATCAATGGGCTCTGCACTAAACGAGCTTGAGGCTCAGGGATGTAATAATATTATCATCTTACCTTTATATCCTCAATATGCTGGGGCATCAACTGGTTCAGTTTTTGATGCAGCTGCTAGAGAGTTGATGAACTGGAGAAATGTTCCTGACTTAAGGTTTATTAGTAGCTACAGTAAAGAAGATTTATATATTGAAGCTTTGGCAAATAGCGTTAAAGAATATCAGGCTGCTCATGGTAAGCCAGACCTCCTCCTTATGTCATATCACGGCATCCCAAAGCGCTACTTTGATAAGGGAGATAACTATCCATGCCAATGTTGTAAAACTACCTTTCTTTTGGCCTCTAAGTTAAATTTAAAGCCTAATGAATATACTATGACGTTCCAATCTAGACTGGGAGCTGGCGAATGGATGAAGGAATATACTGACAAAACATTAAAGGCACTTCCAGCCAAAGGCGTGAAAAATGTTCAAGTTATCTGTCCTGGTTTTTCTGCAGATTGTCTTGAGACGATTGAAGAGATTAGTGAAGAAAATCATGATTATTTTATGGAGTCAGGCGGTGAAAAATTTGGCTATATTCCAGCACTTAATGACAGAAAAGACCATATCGAATTTCTAACACAGCTTTTACTAAAAAATGCAGTAGGGTGGATGTAATAAGATGAAGATTGTCATCTTTGGTGGTTCGGGATTAATTGGTAATGCGCTTGCAAAAAATCTTTCAGTTAGTCATGAAGTTCAGTGCTTAAATAGAAGCGTTTTTAAATCCTTAGACACTTTATCATTGTCATTAAAAGATAGTGATCTTGTTATTCAACTGTCTGGATCGACTATTGCAAAGCGATGGACTAAGAGTCATCTAAAAGAAGTTTGGGAGAGTAGGGTTGATACAACTCAAATGCTCTCAAAAGCAATAAGCATGATGACAACCAAGCCAAGGGTAATGTGCGCTTCAGGGGTTAGTTTTTATCCTGAATCAGATTGTAGAAGCCCTCACTCTGAGAGTGGCGTAAGAGGCGAGGGTTATCTTGCTGAGCTTTCAGTGGCATGGGAGAGCGCTGCAAAGTCAATTTCAGAAGACACCATAATTTTAAGGTTTGGGGTTGTTCTTTCAAGGAGTGGAGGCGCTTTTATGAAGCTTTATTGGCCTTATTTTTTTGGATTAGGCGGTCCAATTGCAAGTGGAAACCAATGTTTTTCTTGGATTCACATAAAAGATCTTGTAAGAGCTGTTAATTTTATTTTAAATAATCCAAAAGCTAAGGGTGTGTATAACATTACTGCGCCAGAGCCTATTCCTCAAAAGGTATTGGGTAAAGCTCTTGCTAGTGCTTTAAAAAGACCATTTTTAGTGCCGCTTTGGGAATGGCAGTTAAAACTACTTTTTGGAAGTGGCTCACAAATATTGACAGAGAGTATATCTGTTATCCCAAAAAAAATACTTGAGGAAGGCTTCATTTTTGATTATCCAGATATTAAGAGTGCAATAGATGATCTTACTTAGTAAGATTTTTTAATGCTTTAGTCTGAAGTTTCTTTGGTATATGATAAAATATAATATTGAGATTCACCCTGTAACAAAGAATTACTTTTAGACTTTCCATCTTGGGGGGTCTTTTTTTTGTATTAAATTTTGGAGAAGATATGAAAGTAACTAAAGATAAAGTCGTTTCAATGCATTACACCCTTAAGAATGATGCGGGAGACGTTATTGATTCGTCTGAAGGCAAAGAAACTATGGACTTTTTACAGGGTCATGGAAACATAATTCCAGGATTAGAGACAGCTTTAGAGGGCTCTAAGAAAGGTGATAAGGTTGAGGTTTCTATTGAGCCTGAAGAGGGTTATGGCCTTAAAATGGATGATGCAATTCAAGAAATTCCAAGAACTGCCCTACAAGGAATTGATGAGGTAACTATTGGGATGCAGCTCCAATCTCAAGACCAAGATGGAAGCCCTTTTGTTGTGACTGTTATTAAGATGGATGACGAAAAGATTACTGTTGATGCAAACCATCCTTTGGCTGGAGAAACTCTTCACTTCTCAGTCTCTATTGAAGACGTTAGAGATGCATTGGAAGAGGAGGTTTCTCATGGGCATGCTCACTCTGCTGGCGGACACTCCCACTAAATAAATATGACTCTTAGCGGACTAAAGTGATTAATAAGATTGCTTGTCCACTATGTAAGACAACTAATAGCTCTAAATTCTATAAAGAGAAGTTTTGCGAATATTTACGCTGTTTAAGTTGTGATTTTATTTTTGTTCCAAAAATGTATCACCTCTCAGATGCTGAGGAAAAATCAAGATACGATACCCATAATAATGATCCTAATGATCATCGTTATCGCCACTTCTTATCCCAACTATTAGTGCCCCTTTTAGAAAGGATCCAACAAAAATCAAATGGCCTTGATTTCGGCTCAGGCCCTGGCCCAACGCTTTCTCTTATGCTTGAAGAATGTGGACACTCTGTGGATCTCTATGACAAGTTCTATGCTAATGATATTTCTGTATTTGAGAAAAAGTATGACTTTATTACTGCTACTGAAGTAGTGGAGCACTTGAGTGAGCCTATGGCAGAGATAAGCAGACTTATTGAAATGCTTAATAATCAAGGTCACCTTGCTGTAATGACCCAAATATTAACCCCTCAAATTGACTTTAGCTCATGGTATTACAAGAATGACCCATCTCATATAGGCTTTTTTACTAAAAAGTCGCTAAGTTTCTTAGCAAGCTATTTGAATATTGAGGTTTATTTTATTTCAGAAAGGGTGGTTTTCTTCCAAAAAAAATAGTTAAGGAAGGATGTTAAGATAGCTTTCATAGCGATTAGAGTTTATTACTCCGAGTTCAACGGCATTTTTAACTACGCATCCGGGCTCATTAATATGGTGACAGTTTCTAAACCTGCATTCACCTGCTAGTGACTTAAATTCTCTAAATCCATTAACTATCTGTCTTTCAGAAAGGTTGTCTAATTGAAACTCTCTTATTCCTGGAGAGTCAATTAAATCACCGCCACTAGGTATATGATAAATAGTTGTGTTTGTTGTTGTATGTTTGCCAAGCTTGCTCTTACTAGAAATTTCATTAACTCTTAGCTCTAAATCTGGAATAAGTGAGTTAATTAGAGATGACTTTCCAACGCCAGACTGACCGAGAAAAATGTGCGATTTATTAACAAGTTTTGTTTTGAATTCCTTTAAGTTTGTCTCATTTTTAACACTTAAAAAGTGGACGCCATAACCAAGAGCCTCATAATGTGAAAAGTCATTTATGAGTTGCTCACTATTTTTTGAAAGTTCAATTTTATTAACAACAATATTAATTGGAAGATTAGAGTCCTCTGCGATTACAAGGTAACGATCTATAAGCTCAAACTGATAGTGAGGCTCAACAGCAACAATTAGCCAAAGCTGATCAATATTGGCTGCTATTAAGCGGTCTTGTCTTCTTAGTTCTGTTTTCCGGGGATATATTGCTGTGACTATTCCTTCGCCTTCCTTGGTTGCTTGAAAGAGCACTCGGTCCCCTGCAACTGAAAAACCAATATTCTGACGACTCACTGTCTGTAAAACTTCTCCGCTATCAAGCTCAACGAGCTGGCGCTGACCATATCGAGTAATCACCAAGCCTTTGTGTTCAGTTTCACTACTCTCTATATCTGACTCTGCTTTGATGGACGCTTTATTAGCGCGAGCAATTTTTTCGGATTGAACCTTATCGATGCGCCACTGTTGTCTTCTAGTAAGAGCCACTAAGTGCTTAATTCGTTATTGTAAGCGTGCGATTCTGAGAACTGCACTTGGGTGTGAGTCATGAAAGGCTGAGTAGTATTTGTCTGGAGATAGTGACGATGAGTTATCTTTGTAAAGCTTGATTAAAGATGAAATTAAATCGTTAGCATCTGTATGTCTCGCAGCGAAAGCATCAGCTTGAAATTCATGTTTTCTTGAAGCAAGATTACTTATTGGAGTTATAAAAAAACTGAAGACTGGAAGCGCCAAAGTAAAAAGAATTAGCGCGGCATGAGATGAAGGCTCGACTATTCCAAGTCCATTATAAAACCATGTTTGGTTAATTAAGAAGCCCAATAAGGCAAGACTAGCAAAGCTAAATATAAAAGAGCTAATCATTCTTTTTTGAGTGTGTTTATGGTGAAAGTGACCTAACTCATGCGCCAGAATAGCTTCAATTTCATTATCTTCCATGCCTTTAAGCAGGGTGTCAAAGAACACTATTCTTTTATTTTTACCAATACCTGTAAAGTATGCATTTCCATGTGAGGATCTTTTAGATCCATCCATAACGTATATTCCATCGCTACCAAAACCTGTTCGATCAAGTAGGTTTGTAATTCTACTTTTAAGATTTTCGTTATCAAGAGGATTAAATTTATTAAAAATTGGTGCAATGTAAGAGGGGTAAACCCACATCATTATGAGTGAAAATAGGCTGATAATTAACCAAACATAAATCCACCAGTAATTCCCAATGGCTTCAATATTCATAAGAAATAAGATTGCGTAGATAAGAGGCAGCATTAAAATTAAAGTTAATAAAATCTCTTTAAATAGATCTCCTATAAAAGTCTTAACTGTCATACGATTAAAACCAAATTTTTGCTCAAGAACAAAGGTGCGATAGATGCTGAAGGGGAGGTCAATTAGACTTGCAATTAGCATAATACTGAGAACAAAAACTGTTCCCATTAAAACAGGATCTAAAATTCTTTGATTCCAAAAAGAGTCCAGTGAATTCATGGCCCCACCTAGCGTCCACACAAGAAGGACAATCGTTGAAAAAATGATTTCAAAATGATTTAAAAGAAGCTTCGCTTTAGTGTAATTACCCGCTTTTTGATGATCCTCTAGCTTAATTGATTCAGTAAAGCCTTCTGGAACAGCGTTAAAGGAGTTGTTTATTGCTTTATCTTGTCTAAAATTAAGCCAAAGTAATGATAAAACTGACGTTGAAATTGCGAATAAAAAAATAAAAGTAAATAAGTTGAATTCCATTTTTTTTAATTTAGAAGGTAAAAAGTTTTAAAACTAATTATACCTAGTGATTTAACATATATTAGATATTGAAAACTTCATAAATTGCTGGGTATAATTTCGTGATAAATATCTAAGAAACATATAGTTTAATTTTTAAAAATTAAGGCTTTTTATGATGACAATGGAAGACAGAGATGGCTTCATCTGGATGGATGGAGAATGGGTTGAATGGCGAGAAGCAAAAGTTCACGTCCTAACTCATACCCTGCACTATGGAATGGGAGCATTTGAAGGTGTTCGCGCTTATGAAACCTCAGATGGGCCTGCAATATTTAAACTTGAAAAGCATACTGAGCGTTTATTTAATTCAGCCAGGATTCTTGGAATGGATATTCCTTTTGACTCGGATACTTTAAATCAAGCACAAAGAGATGTTGTTAAGAAAAATAACCTAAATTCTGCCTACATACGGCCAATGTGTTTTTATGGATCCGAGGGCATGGGCTTAAGGGCTGATAATTTAAAGGTACACGTAATGATAGCCGCCTGGGAGTGGGGGTCTTATTTGGGTGACGATAACATGAAAAATGGCATTAGAATTCGAAAGTCATCGTATATTAGGCATCATGCCCACCCTGATTTAAGTGGTGCAAAAATGAATGGTAACTACATAAATTCAATAATGGCACTTAAAGAGGCACAATCCCACGGATTTGATGAGGCTTTAATGCTGGATGTAGAGGGCTCTGTCTCAGAAGGAAGCGGGGAGAATATCTTTGTTATTAAAGATGAGGTTCTTTATACGCCTCATTTGTCTTCAGCTTTACCAGGAATCACTCGAGACACTATCTTTACTTTGGCAAAATCTTTAGGGCATAAGGTCGTTGAAAAGAAAATTTCTTGTGAAGATATCTATCAAGCTGATGAGGCCTTCTTTACGGGTACCGCTGCAGAGGTAACGCCGATAAGAGACTTAGATGGAAATCAAATAGGCATAGGGTCACGAGGACCGATTACCGAAAAACTTCAATCTTTATATTTTGATTGCGTCCATGGCCGTAATGACGAATTTTTACATTGGATTGAAAATGGGAGATGCTCTTGACCCAATCAAATAGTCCTGCCACTTCTTATGTTGTAGTAACAAAGCATGAAATTCCTTTTCATTGCCCGCCAAAAGACTCGGAAACATGGAATATGCACCCTAAGGTGTTTCTTTCATTTTCTAGTGATGGAAAGTCAAAGTGTCCATACTGCGGCGCTAATTATCAATTAGATCAATAATTACTTTTGCCCTAACCAATGCAATCAAAGCTTAACAATATTATCTTAGTTGGCCCTATGGGCTCAGGTAAGACAACCATTGGTAAGCGTTTATCAGAAGTTTTAAGCCTAGATTTTTTTGACTCAGATCATGAGATTATTGACACAACGGGCGTAAGTATTGATCATATATTTGATGTTGAAGGTGAAGAAGGGTTTAGGGTTCGAGAGACTGATGTATTAAAAAAATTATGTAATATGCCTAATATTGTTTTGGCTACTGGCGGCGGCGCTATTTTATTGAAAGAAAACCGTGAATTAATGAGGCAAGCAGGTTTTGTGGTCTATCTATCGTCTTCCGTTGACCAAATCCTTAGGAGAACTGCTCAATCTAAAACCAGGCCTCTACTTGAAAAAAGTACCAACCGCAGAGAAACTATTACAAATATAGTTCAAGCTAGAGATCCACTTTATAAAGATGCTGCTTCAATCATTATTAATACAAATAGAAAAAAACTTAATCACGTAATTGATGAAATTGTTAAAGCGTTATAGTTTTTTTATTTTTTACTTTACCTATAATACCACTTTGGCCAATACTTTGCTGCACTGTATATTTATTTACATTTACATAAGCAGTAGAAGAACCTACAGAAGTAATTGTAGATTTTAATAGCATCGGTTTTTTAGCTGCTATATTTTGTGAAAAAGTAGCAGAAACAAGCATAGATAAGATTGGTAAAAGGAATTTTTGCTTCATTTTTAGTTATTTAAATAGCTTAAAATAAATGTGCTAGTAGATTGTTTGTGGTTTAAATA
>OOGS01000007.1_pt1 | contig 43479 bp, 32 predicted proteins | sample 1670591 | NCBI WGS metagenome assembly OOGS01 (sample SAMEA98167168, study PRJEB22522) | marine metagenome | biome: marine biome; feature: marine water body; material: seawater | place: Arctic Ocean | collected 05-Oct-2015 | depth 29 m | reverse complement strand
ATATTATACTTTCCCAATGAGGGTATGTAACACGATTAAAAATAAGTGATATTTCTTCAATTAATATTATTATTTGACTAGTGACTCAACCAAAGCTCGGAAGTATGAAAATGGATGATGAGCTCTTTCTGGATCTTTAGCGTCCTCATCCCAGTATCGCAGCTTTATGCATTCATCTAAATAAGCATTTTTCTCAAACTCTTTAATCTCATTTTCATTCATTGGACCACCTTGAAGATTAAGGGTGTGGACTGAAGCGACTGAAAGACTTTGAAAATAATTAGACTTGACTGCACACAAATAACGCTTTGCAGAGACATGTTGCCTTATAGGCTCAATAACAGATACTGGAAAGTAATCTTCTAAAAAATTAGCACCCGCCTCCTCATGATAATTATTTATCCCTTTTGCTAATGCCGTTTCAGGAATTTCATTCTTATAATGACCTATGTCATGAAGCAATGCGGCGACAATTAGACTTCCATCCGCGCCAGATTCTTCTGCGCATTGGGCAGCTTGGAGCATATGTTGAGCCATTGTGACGTCTTCACCCAAATAGGATTCAGCGCCGCGCCTATTAAAGATATCCTCAATATGATTTACAATATTAAAATGATTAATCTTGATCATTTTCTTGGTTTTCTAAGATGTTTAGTAAACTATAAAGCCCATCAAGATCGGTATAAGCCCCCTGCAAGTGGCGCTTACCATTTTTAGAAAAAGCGGTCCTCGCATGCATTACTCTAGTGTTATCAAACATTAATATTTCACCAGGTAAAAGCTGAAATTCAATCTTCAACTCATCTCGCTCAATTACCTCACTCCAGTGCCGATAAGCCAAATAAAAGGGTTGAATTTTTTCTGGAGGAAGTTTAATTGTGTCAATTGATCGGTTGTTATATCTCACCTTAATAATTTCATTATTATCATTAATTTCAATCATCGGAACTCTTGACCTAAGATCAGCCTTCCCATCAGAAAATCGAAAATTAATCCAGTTGTTTGTTAACACTTCAAAATTTTCACTGCTTTCTTCTTTTAGTATTTTTGCAGCATTAAATCCATCCACTAAAATCGAATCACCACCCTCAATTGAGCTCTCTAGGCAATGCAGGAGCTGCACTGTTGGAACAGGTTCACGATATGGATTGTCAGTATGGGAGCCAAGCCCCATATTTGTAAAGGCGAGATTATTTGGATTTACTTCAGTGCGGACTTCAAATAATTGGCCATAATTCGTCTCTCTAGTAAACCCTAGCTCAGCAATTACAGACAACACTTGCCCTTCTGTGATTGGAGCGCCCTCGATAATACAAAAACCCAAGTCTCTAACGAAGCGCAAAGAATCTAACTTACCAGTATCATTTTGATGGAAATTTTTATACTTGACTCTGGGCAGGTCATTATTAAAGCTACTTTTTTTCCACAATTTTTTATTTTTTTCACTCCTGTCATCGAAGGGATTGTTAAGGTTATAACAGTTTTTTCTTAACCAGTCCTGTGAAAAAATAGATACATAATCTTCGGGTTGAAATCGCACACAGACATCACTCTTTTCATCTATATTTGCTTTCTCAATGTAGGTATTTTTGAGTACGCTACTAATACTAAATAAGCGCTGGCCATTATTAGGATTGCGAGATGTTGTCAGTTGGCAATGATCTCGAAGCCAGTGACTATAAAGGCGACTTCGCTTTCCATCATTCCAATCAATCACTAAATCATCATTATCAATGAAAAGCTTTTCAATAAAGTAATTTGGCTTATTAGTTCTCATTGGCATTTATGCATCCAATCAAGGAATTGATATTGTTACATCAAAAGATTACTAGATTTATCCTGCTGACCAAAAAAAGAAACCTCTTTAGGGTACTCAGGCAATTCAACACTATAGCTTGAGCACCTCACAGTATCTGTTTTCTTACCCCTAACTATCATCCCGTCTAAATCACTCGGCAATGGGTTTTCTGTTAAAGGAATAGCATCTTCAGCTGAGTAACTTACAATAAATAGAGATCGAGGCAGCTTAGTTCGATTTGAGCTAGAGCCATGCAATAATTTAGAATGCATCAAGCATGCTGAGCCAGCTCTCCCAGTACAACTTATAGCTCCCTCTTTTTTTTCTAGTTCAACTTCAGAGCTTACGGCTCCTGTAAACACTCCATCATGCCATAAAGAATAAAGAGGCCCATTATGGGTTCCTGGAACAACCTCAAGAGGCCCATTTTCAAGCGTTACGTCATCCAGAAAAAAAAGAACTGTCATAATATCTTCATTTGAGTGCGGCTCAAATGGAAAATCTTGATGAAATTTAACTTCAGTGCCTGAGCTAGGTAGCTTAAGGTTCAGTTTATTTGTCCAGTGCTTAATATTAGGACCAAAAATTTCAGCAACAAAATCTAGCGCCCTATTATCTTTAACAACATCAAGGCAGGCATCTGATATTTCTGCCGGTGAAGTAATTCTCCTTAAGGCTGGGTTATTTTCGCTATGGCTTTTTAAGTCAACATCAAAGCGAGGTCTTCCATCTTTAATCTTACCAAAAGACTCTGAATGAAGCTTACTCTCTTCAACCCAAGTTAATAATTGACTATTAATTGCTAATAATTGAGACTCTGTTAGAGCCTCCTCAAGAAAGATATAACCATCGCGATGAAATTGATCAGCCAACTCCTGGCTTATATTTGAAATATTTTCTTGCATAAATATACTCCTAAATTTCAGAGTCAATTATGAACTAAAGTTTCAAAAAAATAAAGAAAAAATTATTACATCATTAGAAAGAATATAAAATTACCTCCATGGAATTATTATTTGAAAATTTAAACTATATGCATTGGCTAGTACTCGGTCTCGCACTTGTGATAATTGAACTCTTTGTGTGGTCTGTTTTTTTACTCTGGATTGGGGCATCTGCGATCACAGTAAGTGTGATTTATTACCTTTTTCCTGACGTCTCTATTGCATTACAAATACTGACTTTTGTTTTACTCTCAATATTGACTACTTTTTTAGCTAAGAAATACTTTCCAGTTAAAACTGTTGATGATCAACTACATGACAAAGCCAAGCTTCATATTGGTAAAGAATACAAGGTGGCATCAGTTGAAAATGGCATTGGGAAAATTCAAATAGGTGAGTCCCTATGGTTTGCCAAGGGTTCAGACCTTAGTATTGGACAAATGGTTAAAATTCTCGATGTTGAGTCTTCAACCTTTATTGTCAAACCAATTAAGTAAAGACTAGTCTTGAGTTTTTATTTAGTTAATTCCATATTGAGATCTATAGCTCTCTATTCTGCGAATAACATCTTCATTTTTTGAGGCTTTTAAATAGTCAACAATATTTGACAAGTTAATAATACTTACAACCGAAATTCCAAATATTTCTTCGACTTCCTGAATCGCAGATAATTGACCATTTCCTTTCTCTTGTCGGTCTAGTGCAACAATAACGCCTTTTGTGTTAGCACCGTTAGCAGTAATGATATCTTGTGCTTCTCGGATTGCAGTTCCAGCAGTTATAACATCATCAATAATCAGAATGTCGCCCTCTAGAGGATGTCCAACGATGCTACCACCCTCACCGTGATCTTTCACTTCTTTGCGATTAAAGCTATAAGGAGCATTCCTACCCTGACTATCATTAAGGGCAATAGCTGTTGCAGTAGCCAATGGTATCCCCTTGTATGCTGGGCCAAACAATACATCGAACTCTAAACCACTTGCCTCAATAGCTTGAGCGTAGAACTTACCTAACTGCGATAAATGACTGCCCTTATTAAATAGCCCTGCATTAAAAAAATATGGACTAATCCGGCCAGACTTAAGCGTAAATTCACCAAACTTAAGAACGCCAGTCTCTAACGTAAAATCTACAAAATCCTTTTGATACTGTTCCATTGACTATTCCTAAACTATTAAAATAAGTGCAATGAGAATTATAACAATTAATGTTAACGGTATTAGAGCTGCTGAGCGAAAAGGTTTGTTTAGCTGGCTCAAAACAAAAAATGCGGATGTCGTTTGCCTGCAAGAAATTAAAGCGCAAGAAGATCAGTTAGACGAAAGGTTCTATCCCACTGAGATGCACACTTATTATCATAGCGCCGAACGAAAAGGCTATAGTGGAACTGGACTCTACTGCAAATCTAAGCCAGACAAGATTTCTTATAGCCCCTGGGAAGATATGAACTCTGAAGGCAGAATTATTCAAGCTGACTTTGGAGATTTAAGTGTCCTCTCAATTTATCTTCCTTCAGGCTCATCAAAAGAAGAAAGACAAGCATTCAAAATGGAATTTATTACTAAGCGCTTTTTGCCGCACTTAAAAAAACTCCAAAAAGATGGCAGAAAGTACATCATCTGTGGTGATTGGAATATCGCACATAAAAAGATTGATCTAAAAAATTGGCGCCCTAACCAGAAAAATTCTGGCTTTCTACCTGAAGAGCGAGAATGGCTTGATACGCTTTATGATGATGTCGGATTTATCGACTCTTTTAGAGAAATCAACCAAAAGGAATTTCAATACACCTGGTGGTCAAATAGAGGCCAGGCCTGGGCTAATAATACTGGCTGGAGACTTGACTACCAGGTAGTTAGTAGTAATTTAGCTGGTCTTGCTAGATCATGTGAAATATACAAAGAAGAGCGATTTTCTGATCATGCTCCACTAATAATGGATTACCAGCTATGACGGAAGTCAAATACTTGCGAAAAATACAAAGCTTTGTCAAGCGCTCAGGGAGGCTTTCTAAGGCACAGTCAACTGGTTTGAATGAGCTTTGGGGTGATTATGGGGTCAATATTAATGAAAAGATCCTTAATTTTGATGAGTTATTTTTAAACAAGAATGACATTACGCTTGAGGTTGGATTTGGAAACGGAGATAGTTTATTGGAGATGGCAATTCAACAGCCAGATCAAAACTTCTTGGGTATTGAGGTCTATGAAGCCGGGGTTGGAAGGCTAATTAATGAAGCAAGTAAAAACAATCTTAGCAACCTTAAAATTATCAAAGAAGATGCGGTGGAAATTCTAACCAATAATATTTCTGACAATAGCCTTTCATGTTTCCAGCTCTTCTTTCCTGATCCTTGGCACAAAAAAAAACATCATAAGCGTAGAATTGTCCAAACAAGCTTTCTGGACCTTCTATCCAAAAAACTCAAAAACAATGGAATCGCTCATATTGCTACTGACTGGGAGAACTATGCCGAACATATCATGGACACTCTAGAATCACACCCACACTTTAAAAACTGCGCTGGTGACCATATATATTCTGTAAGACCAAAAAACAGGCCGCTGACTAAATTTGAGAATCGAGGTCAAAAATTAGGCCATGGTGTTTGGGATATAATTTTTACAAACATAAAAGGAGACTAAATGTTATTTCCTATATTTGTTGTTGTAACTCTTGCTGAAATCTATGTCCTAGTTAGCGTAGGTCAAGCTATTGGTGGGCTTTCAACAGTTCTACTTGTTATTATTACTGCATTTATTGGCTCGAGCCTTTTAAGGCAACAAGGCTGGTCAACAATGGCAAAGGCTCAACAGAGCATGGCTGAAGGACGAGCTCCTGCAATAGAGATGCTTGAAGGGGTCGTTATTTTAGTCTCTGGCATTCTGCTATTGACGCCCGGCTTTATTACAGATATTCTAGGTTTGCTGGGCTTGATGCCATGGAGCAGAAGCTATTTCATCAACCACTTCTTAGAAAAAAATGCAGAGCGTGTCTTTAGTAAGAAAAATTCGGCCTTTATTAATAATAGTGGTGGAAGCAGTGAAACTAAAAAAACTAACAAAGATGAAGCCATTGAAGGTGAGTTTTGGGAAGATAAGTAATTTAAACTTTTTTTGATTTAGTAAAACTACTTTTCAATATGAAAAATAAATGGACTCTCGATGATTGGCTAAATTGGCAAGAAATGCTAATGGAAGAAACCATCGTTATGGGGCTCGATAGAGTTGGAATTGTCTATAACAGACTATTTCCAAATGGAGTTCCCTATAAAGTTATTACCGTTGCAGGAACAAATGGTAAGGGCTCTACTGTTTCTTTTATTGATAGTATATATCGTGAATCGAAATATAAGATTGGCCGCTCGACCTCTCCCCACTTATTGAAATATAACGAGCGCTTTGCAATTGATGGCCAGGATGTTTCAGACAAATTGATCATAAAAGCGTTTGAATTAATTGAGGCCAAAAGAGAAAACGTAACGCTAACTTATTTTGAATTTTCAACGCTCGCAGCTTTAATTATTTTTGCAGAAGCAAATATAGATCTTGCCATTCTCGAGGTAGGTCTTGGCGGAAGGCTCGATTCTGTCAATATAGTTGATAGTGATGTAAGCGTTATTACCAATATTGCAATCGACCACACCGACTATCTTGGTGACACGAGAGAAGCTATAGGCAGAGAAAAAGCGGGCATTATGAGAACCTCAATGCCGTGTATTTGCGGTGATCAAAAACCACCACAAAGTTTATTGTCATACGCAAAACAAATAAACACACCCCTTACCCTTGTATCAGAACTCTACAAAAATGAGATAGGCCTAGAAGGAGCCCACCAGAAACTGAATGCTGCAGTAGCAGTTAAGGCCATTGAAAGTCTTGCAGACCAGTTTCCAGTATCCATTTCTATGATTACTGAAGGGGTTAAAAAAGCTAGAGTCGCAGCGCGATTTGAAAAAATAACCATAGGCGGTAAAACAGTAGTTCTTGACGTTGCGCATAATCCAGCGGCAGTAGAGGCGCTTATAAATACATTATCAGAAGACCCGATGGAAACCGTCGCCATTTTTTCAGCACTTGTTGATAAAAACATTGATGATATGATTGAACTCGCCTCTGAAACTATTAAACATTGGTTTTTAGTTCCAATTTCAGCGGAGCGCTCAATCGATTTAGAATCTCTAAAAAATAAGTTTGATGAGCCGGAATCGACCACAGTCTGCCTTAATATGAATAGTGCGATTAGACAATCACTTGAACTTAATGAAATTAAACGAATTGTTATTTTTGGCTCCTTCTATACAATTACTGATGCATCTAAAATCATAAAAAAGTTTGAACATTAATAGTTGCTGGAGTTAACGACAAGCCATAAGAAACTGTTGTAAAATTACACCTATCTATCAGGGAGCTCATGGGCAATTTTTTTGACAACGTTTGGAGTGCTATAAGTTTACTGGCTTGGTCAGACTGGCTTACCTTGATTATTCTAATTATTTTTGTAGTTAGGGGCTTTATTCAAGGCCTTGCGAGGGAAATCATTAGCTTTATTTTTGTTATATTTGCAATTATCTTAGCTTGGTTTTATTACGACTCATTTGCAAAGACTTTCCTAAGTAGCTGGATTAGTCCAGACAACCAATCTATTTTTGCGTTATCGTTTGGCGGTATATTTCTTAGTATTTGGCTTATCAAGAAAGGTTTTTATAGGCTTACTGAGGCCTCTTCGAATAATGATAATTCAAGCGCTCTAAATCGGCCTTTTGCGGTTACAACAATATTAGCAATTACTGCAGTAATAAGCTTTAACTATCGAGGTGCTGTAGCTGAACTTCAAACAATTGAGTCACTAATAGTGAATGAGTCATTGCGAAATTTTATTTCATTTGCTATAGTTTTTACAATTTTAATAGTTGCAGTAATTGCCTTATCAAAACTTCTAAACATTAAAATTGACTCAGAAAATCCTTCTCTTATGGCTCCAGTTTATGAGGTAATTTTAAGAGTTTTGAGCTCACTTGATAGCATCCTCAATGCTAGAAACGTTGGCGGAATAACCAATCATTTCTTTGGTGCATTATTAGGGTTATTTAAAGGTGGCATCTTTGTTCTAATCATTGTATTAATCCTTCAAAGTATGTCTTGGGTTACTCAAAACCATGCCTGGGTAGAAACTAGTGGCGCCCTAAGAACATTTCAAGATTGGTCAGTCGATGTAAAGCCTATTTTGTCTAAACATTTATTATTTATTGAACTTGAGCCCGGCGATGCAATTGTCGAGTTCATAGAAAGTGAGATTACAGGGGAATAACCTATGTGCGGCATTGTTGGAATACTATCAACTACAAAAAAAGATGTGGGTCTTTATATTTATGACGCCCTCACGATTATCCAGCACCGCGGTCAAGATGCCGCTGGAATAACAACTGCCAGTAAAGGCCGTTTTTATATGCGCAAAGGTAATGGCCTTGTTCGTAATGTTTTTAGAACAAAGCATATGGAAAAATTAATTGGTGATATGGGTATTGGTCATGTCCGCTATCCTACAGCAGGAAGCTCTTCTGAAGCAGAAGCTCAACCTTTTTATGTAAATTCACCTTATGGAATAGCGTTTGCACATAATGGAAATCTGACAAACGCAGAGTCGTTAGCAAGGGAACTCTTTGAACAAGACCTTCGCCATATTAATACAAATTCAGACTCAGAAATATTACTCAACATACTCGCGAGCGAAATAGCGGAAGAGCAAAAGCATCGAATAAATGAACATGATATTTTTAATGCAGTTACAAAACTTCATAAAAGAGTAAAGGGTGCTTATGCGGCTATTGGAATGATTCCAGGCTATGGAATCTTCGGGTTTAGAGATCCCAACGGAATAAGGCCTTTAATCCTTGGTGAAAGAACTACAAAAAATGGCACTAAGTATATGTTGGCCTCAGAAAGTGTTGGCCTAACAGCCCTTGGTTTTAAAATTATCCGAGATGTAAAACCTGGCGAGGCAATCATTATTGACCGTAAGGGCAATGTTCATTCTCATCAATGCTCAGATAATTCAGTATTATCACCTTGCATATTTGAATTTGTTTATTTTGCAAGACCTGATTCAATCATTGATAAAATTTCAGTCTATAAATCACGCCTCAGGATGGGTGAAAGGCTTGCAGTTAAAATTAAGTCTGAGTGGCAATATGAAGAAATTGATGTTGTAATGCCTATTCCTGACACCTCAAGAACATCCGCCCTTCAAGTTGCTAATGAGTTAAATTTAAAATACCGAGAAGGCTTTATACGAAACCGTTATATTGCTAGAACTTTTATTATGCCTGGGCAAAAACAAAGAAAAAAATCTGTTCGTCAAAAGCTAAGCGCGATTGAACTCGAATTTAAAGACAAAAATGTACTTTTAGTTGATGACTCTATCGTTCGCGGAACAACGAGCCAGGAAATCGTTCAAATGGCTAGAGCCGCTGGTGCAAAAAAAGTCTTCTTTGCATCTGCCGCACCGCCGGTTAGATACCCAAATGTTTACGGAATTGATATGGCTAGTAAAAATGAGTTTGTCGCCCACAACAAAACAACACAAGAAGTATGTAAAACTATTGGTGCTGACAAATTAATTTATCAGAATCTTGATGACTTAATTTGGTCTGTTCAACAAGGAAATCCTGATATTCAAAGTTTTGATTGTTCATGCTTTGATGGAAACTACCTCACCAAAGACATTGATGAGCTGTATCTTGATAACCTTGAAGCACAAAGATCAGACAATGCCAAACAGGGCAATATCTCTAATGAAAGCTCAGAATTGATCTACAATGATGCTGACTAATTAAGCATAAATTATGAAAGACCACAACTTTCAAACGAAAGCAGTTCGAGAAGGACATCATGCAACAGATGAGCAAGAGCATTCTGCGGCTATCTTTCTGACTTCAAGTTATAGATTTAAGAGCGCTGAGCAAGCCGCTGATCGTTTCGATAATAAAGAAAAAGGTAACGTTTATTCAAGGTTTACCAATCCAACGGTTGACTCCTTTCAAGACAAATTAGCTGCTTTAGAAGATGCAGAGAAATGTCAAGCTACTGCAAGCGGAATGTCTGCTATCTTTGCAACGATTATGACTCTGCTCAAGCCAGGCGATCACATGGTTGCGTCTAGATGCATGTTTGGAACAACAATAGTGCTTTTAAATAGTATTATTGAAAAGTTTGAAATCCAAATTACATTTGTTGATTTAGCTGACTTAAACGCGTGGGAAAAAAGTGTTCAAACAAACACCAAATTATTTTTATTAGAGACCCCATCAAACCCTCTGGGTGAAGTTGTCGATATAGTTAAGCTTGCGATCATATCAAAGAAAAACAATATAGTATTGGCAGTCGATAACTGTGTCATGACGCCTGCACTTCAAAAACCACTTACTTTAGGGGCTGACCTAGTAATCCATTCTGCCACTAAATATATTGATGGTCAAGGTAGGTGTCTTGCGGGTGCTATAGCAGGTAGTGGCTCTCTAATTGATGAGATAAGCACGTTTACACGAAGCACAGGCCCAACCTTGAGTGCGTTCAATGCCTGGGTAGTGCTAAAAGGGCTGGAAACACTCAAGATAAGAATGGAGGCTCACTGTAAAAGCGCCACAAAACTGGCAATTTGGCTTAGCGACCAATCATTTGTCAAAAAAGTTCACTACATCGGACTTGATAGCCACCCACATCATAATGTTGCAAAAAAACAGCAAACCGGTTTTGGTGGAATAGTTTCATTTGAAGTTAATGGGGGTAGAAAGGAAGCATTTCGCCTAATCAATAACACTAAAATGATTTCGATTACTGCAAACCTTGGTGATACAAAAACGACCATCACGCATCCCTCTTCTACAACTCATGTTCGACTTTCTGATCAGGAAAAAAAACAAAGCCATATTTCTGAAAACCTTGTTCGCATATCGGTGGGATTAGAAGATATTGACGACATCATTGCTGACATTACTCCATAAGTTGAATTTCCATAGTAAATTAACTATGATAAAATTCAACTAGTAATTGATTTATTAGGCCTTATGAAGCAAAACAGCTATTCTTATGAAGATTTAATTCTCTGCGGCAAAGGCGAACTTTTTGGTCCTGGCAATGCGCAGCTTCCTCAACCACCTATGCTGATGTTTGATCGCATTTCAAATATTAGTGAGAATAGTGGCGATTATGGGAAGGGTGGAATTACTGCAGAACTTGATATTAATCCAGATTTATGGTTTTTTGACTGCCACTTTAACGATGATCCAGTGATGCCTGGCTGCTTAGGCGTTGATGCAATGTGGCAATTAGTTGGCTTTTACTTAGGCTGGCTTGGTGGGCCAGGAAGAGGTCGCGCCCTTGGATCAGGACAAATCAAGTTCACAGGCCAAGTCTTGCCTACTAGCAAAAAGGTTAAATACAATATAAGTCTGTCGCGAGTTATTGCAAGAAAACTGTATATGGGTATTGCAGATGCAACGATGGAAGTGGATGGAAAAATTATTTATGAAGCCACAAACCTAAGAGTAGGATTATTTACTGACACATCTTCATTCTGATGAATAGAGTAGTCGTAACAGGAATGGGTATTGTGAGTAGCTTAGGCTCAAACAAAACAGAAGTTCTTAAATCCTTAAAAACTGCAAAATCTGGAATAGTATTCAGTGAAAAATATGCTGAAATGGGCCTTAGATCTCACGTTCATGGTTCAATTGCAGAGGTTGACACCAGTGAACTTATTGATCGAAAAATGCTTCGTTTTATGGCCGATGCTGCGATATTTAATGCAATCGCCCTTGATGAGGCAATCAAAGAGTCTGGGTTAAGTCAAGAAATGATTTCGAATGAAAGAACTGGCTTAATTATGGGCTCTGGTGGAGCTTCCAATCAAAATATTGTTGAAGCTGCAGATATCTTAAGAGAAAAAGGCATCAAAAGAGTTGGTCCATACCGCGTTCCAAGAACTATGGGTTCTACTACTTCCGCCTGTCTTTCAACACTTTTTAAAATAAAAGGGGTAAATTACTCAATCAGCTCTGCTTGCTCAACAAGCGCGCACTGTATTGGTAATGCAATGGAGCAAATTCAACTTGGTAAACAAGATGTTGTATTCGCTGGTGGTGGAGAAGAGCTTGACTGGTCTTTAACTATGTTATTTGACGCTATGGGTGCTCTTTCTTCAAAATATAATGACTCTCCTCATAAAGCATCACGCGCTTTTGATACAGATCGAGATGGGTTTGTAATTTCTGGTGGAGGTGGCGCTCTTGTGCTTGAGTCTTTAGAACATGCAGAGGCTCGTGGGGCTGCCATAATTGCAGAGCTAGTTGGCTATGGCGCAACCTCTGATGGCTATGACATGGTTGCGCCTTCAGGTGAAGGTGCAAAACGATGTATGGAAATTGCTATAGATGGGATTAATGGCCCAATTGATTATATTAATGCTCATGGAACATCAACACCAGTGGGTGACTCAAAAGAACTAGGCGCAATCAAAAAAGTTTTCGATAACACCCCAACTCCTCTAATTGGCTCAACTAAATCTCTGTCAGGACATGCGCTTGGCGCAGCTGGGGTTAACGAATCTATCTATTCACTTTTGATGCTTCAAAATGACTTTGTTGCCGAGTCTGTGAATATTGAAAATCTTGATGAAGAGGCAATAGGATTACCAATTGTTAGAAAAACTAAAAGCGTTGAGCTTAACCGCATCCTCTCTAATAGTTTTGGTTTTGGCGGCACAAATGCTTGTCTTGTTTTTGAAAGATTTAGCAAATAAACTTAATTTATGGCCTAGCGTCAATCTCTTTTTTCTCTTTTTCTGAAGGCAACAAGTCTTCTTTAGAAATTCCCATCGCAAGAATCGTTGTACTAGCAACATAAATAGAAGAATAAGTACCAATTACAACGCCAATAAGAAGTGCACCTGCAAAACTATGTATCACCTCTCCACCTAAATAAAATAGAGCAAAAAGAACAAGCAAAGTTGTCAATGATGTCATTAACGTTCGTGACAAGGTTTGGTTAAGAGCCTCATTAATAATTGGCTCAGGCTCTAAAAGACGCGTTGCAAGAAAGTTCTCTCGAATTCTATCAAATACTACAATCGTATCATTAAGAGAGTAACCAATTACAGCTAGAATGGCGGCCAAAACTGTTAAATCAAATTCAATTTGAAGTAATGAAAATACCCCTAATGTAATAATCACATCATGAATAAGGGCTGCAATTGAGCCCAAAGCAAAACGGTACTCAAATCTGAAAGCAACATAAATCAGAATTCCAATAAGGGCATAAAGCATCGCAAGGCCGCCATCATTCGTTAGCTCCTCACCAACCTTTGGCCCAACAAACTCAACTCGGCGAACATCTATACCATCGCCAAGCATTCTAATAATTGACGAACTAATCTGCGCGCTTGAGGCGGCTTGCGGCTCGAGCTGAATAAGAACTTCAGTATCTGAGCCAAAATATTGGACATTTGTGCCTTTAAAATCAGCAGAAGCAAGCTTTGAACGAATACCCTCAAGATCAGCGGTTTTTTCATATCCCAATTCGATTAACGTGCCGCCAGTAAAGTCGATACCAAATTTTAGACCTTGAAATCCTATTGATGCTATAGAAGCAATCAGTAAAATTGCAGAAAAAATCATCGCGTATTTGCGCCTACCTACGAAGTCAATCACTGGAATATTTAATGATTTAAGGCTCATATTGCTATCTCCTCTACTTTCTTGCCGCCATAAATAAGATTAATCATTGCCCTAGAGACAATAATTGCTGTGAACATTGAAGTAATAATTCCAATTGAAAGGGTAACAGCAAAACCTTTAATTGCTCCAGTACCAAAACTAAACAGCACCAAGGAGGCAATCAGGGTTGTAATATTTGCATCCGCGATCGTCAATAGTGCTTTCTCATAGCCTGCAGAAATTGCTTTTTGAATATTTTTAGTTGAGCGCATCTCTTCTTTAATGCGTTCAAAAATTAATACATTCGCATCAACCGCCATACCCACTGTTAAAACTATGCCTGCAATTCCTGGCAACGTTAGGGTTGCCTGAATCATTGATAATATTGAAACTATAGTTATTAGGTTTAACGTTAAAGCCACATTTGCAACCAAACCAAACACCCGATAGCGCCAAGCCATAAAAACTAGAACTAAAGCAAAACCAACTAAAACAGAAATAAATCCTTTTTGGATATTGTCAGCGCCTAAGCTTGGACCAATTGTTCGCTCTTCAATAATTTCAACAGGAGCAGAAAGTGAGCCCGCTCTTAATAATAACGCTAAGTTTCTAGCCTCTCTAGAGCTATCTATGCCAGTGATCTGGAAACGATTTGAAAAGGTCCCTTGGATTGTTGCTGCATTAATAATATCTTGTGTCTTGCTTCGCTTCTTAACCGCAACACCATCTTCAATAATTGTTTCAACTTGATTCTCAATAAAAACAACTGCCATTCGATACCCTATAAACTCTTTGGTAGTTTCCAGCATTGTTCTTCCACCAGAACTATCTAAAACAATACTAACTTGTGGTTGATTATCTTGGTCAACACTGGAAGATGCATCTACTATGTTTTCACCTGTTGCTATAACAGTGGTTTTAAGCAGCAAAGGCCTTCCATCTTTAAACTTGTAAAGCTTTGAGCCCGATGGGGTTTTTCCTGATTGTATCGCAGTCTGGACATCATTTTGCTCATCAACTAGCCTGAACTCGACAGTGGCAACAGCGCCTAATATTTCTTTTGCTCTTGCCGTATCTTGAACTCCAGGCAATTGCACAACAATTCTTTCTGTGCCCTGTTGCTGGATTATTGGCTCAGCAACTCCTAGCTCATTCACTCGGTTACGAAGGGTAGTAATATTTTGTTTGAGCGCACTAGATTTTGCAGCAGTTTGAGCATTCGATGAAACCTCAAGACCAAACTCCAATTCCAGCTCACTACCTTCCAAAATTACCAAATCAGGTAAATCATTTTTTATGACTTTTTTTGCCTCATTCTTAAGCTCTTCACTCTTAAAACTAACAAATAAAATATTGTCTTCTTTACGAATTTTTTTATAGAGCTTATCCTTACGCAATATCGTTCTTAGCTCATTATAATAACGATCTAAAGAAGTTGAAACAACTGCCTCCATATCTACTTCAAGTAAAAAATGAACGCCTCCTCTAAGATCGAGCCCTAAAGACATTGCCTTGCCACCCAAGCCTCCAAGCCATTGCGGGATTGATGGGGCAAGATTAAGTGCAACCACATAATTTCTGCTAAGCGAGTCCTTTAAAAGGGTCTTAGAAGAAAGCTGAGATTTTGAATCTCCAAATCGAATTAAAATATTATTGTTTTCAATCCCTATAGATTTAAAGTCAACATTATTTTCTGTAAGTGTACTGTTTATAGACTCTAAATCACCATCTTCTACGACATAGTCGCCTGTGCCTGTAATCTGAATTGCCAAATCTGAACCATAGAGATTTGGCAATGCATAGAGAGTTGAAATAAATAAGAAAAATACAATAAGTGAATTTTTCCAAGGTGCGTAATGATTCATATTTAGTTTTTATGTATTATTCTGTCTCTTTTTTCTCAATTGCTTTTGCTTTAGAGGTAGCTTTAGCTTTTGGGGTAGCTTTAGAGCCTGACTTAGCCATAGACTTTGTACTTCCCTTTGGCATTTTTTGATTAATACCCTGTTTTTGCAATTTAACAACTACTCCTGAAGCAATTTCAACCTCCGCAAAAGATTCATCTACTGCAGTAATTTTTCCAATGACACCGCCATTAGTAACAACTTCATCGCCTTTTTTTAAAGCCTTTAATAAACCTTTGTGATCTTTAGCCCTTTTTTGTTGCGGCCTGATTAATAAAAAATACATCAGTACAAACATTGCTATCAGAAATAGTTCTGGTGGTAAATTCATTTCTCACTCCAAAAATAATAAAGGGGTTATTTTATCTTAGTTAGGCCGCCCATGTAGCTATGTAAGACTTTTGGCACTGTAATACTGCCATCAGCATTTTGATAGTTTTCTATCACCGCAACTAAAGTTCTTCCAACTGCAAGCCCTGAGCCATTTAATGTATGCAAATACTCAGACTCTTTTGTATCAGAGTTTTTCCAGCGAAGCTGCATTCTTCTAGCTTGAAAGCCTTCAAAGCAAGAACATGATGAAATTTCGCGATATGCAGATTGGCCTGGAAGCCAAACCTCCAAGTCATAAGTTTTGGCTGAAGAAAAACCTAAATCACCAGTACATAATGTCACCTTTCGGTAGGGTAATTCTAATAATTTGAGTATGCCTTCTGCATGCGCTGTAAGCTCTTCAAGAACATCATAAGAGTCAGTAGGTTTAGAAATTTGCACTAACTCAACTTTTTCAAACTGATGCTGACGAATTAAGCCTCTAGTATCTCTTCCATAAGATCCTGCTTCAGATCTAAAACATGGCGTATGAGCGACAAACTTAAGCGGTAAATCAGACTCTTTTATAATTGAGTCACGCACAATGTTTGTTACTGGGACTTCAGCAGTTGGAATTAAATAGAGTGCCTTTGCCTCCCCCTCTTCACCATGAAGATGAGTTTTAAACAAGTCAGCTTCAAATTTTGGTAGTTGACCAGTACCGGTTAGAGAGTCTGCGTTTACTAGGTAAGGTACGTACGTCTCAGTATAGCCATTAACCTCAGTATGATGATCAAGCATGAACTGAGTGAGCGCTCTTTGAAGTTTTGCAATTTTACCAGTCATCACAACAAACCTAGCGCCCGAAATCTTTGCAGCGGCGGCAAAATCAATACCGAGTATTTCACCTAAATCCACGTGATCCTTGGGTTTAAATTCAAACTTTTTTGGCTCCCCCCATTTTAAAAGCTCAAGGTTATCACTTTCACTAGCGCCTTCAGGTACAGAAGCGTGAGGTAAATTTGGAATCGCCATGACAATCTCATCAATCTTTAATTGAAGATTGGTTAAAGAAGCCTTTACATCATCAAGTTTTTTTCCAAGATTAGAAACTTCTTCTAGAAGTGGCTCAATAGCTTCTCCAGAAGCTTTTGCCTTTCCTATAGCTTTTGACTTGGTGTTGCGTAAATTTTGCAACTCTTGTGTTTGAACTTGGATTACTTTTCTTTGATCCTCAAGATTATTGAATTCATCAACATCAAACGTAAAATTACGTCTTTTAAGTTGCTCAACAACAAAATTAATGCTTCCTCTTAAGAGCTTGTTTTCTAACATTATATATACCTAAATTATTATAGCTAAATTATACAATATCCTATGCTGAAAGAAGGATTGATGCTTTAAGTTGACTTTAAAATTCAATAACTTAACCACCTAAAAACTAATACTGGTACTTAACTTCCAAGTTAACTCTTTGGTACTGATCAAGTAAGCTTAGAGCGCGGTTTGGCTTAGCATCAGCGTATGTGGCGCTCAATGACGCCTTCCAATGATCATTAATGTCCCAATCAAGCCCAGCTGAAGTAAGCGAAAGGTCGTTGTTTGACAAAATTATATGGGAAGCATTCCAGCTCCAATCTGAATCACTAAACTTGTCACTTACTCTTGCCATATAAGTCGTACTATTTTTATCTGTACTGACACTTCCAGTTAAAGTTGGCGTTAGATAATCATTATAAAAATCTAAGAGGTGCTGAGAGTTGACTGAAATCAAGATTGTTCTATCATTTTTTTGAATATCAAAAGCCAAGTCCCAATCAATCCTACCTACCTCTACAAACTGCCCTAAGCGGTTTTGCTGCAAGTTATGTTTATATGCAAGGTCAAATTTCAGCAAATAATCATCAAATGCTTTATTCATTCCAAGCCCTAATAATTGATATGGCGTTGCATAAACCAACCCATCAGTTAGGTTAGTGAGAGCATCATTAGGAACAAGCTGGCCAACATAAAAAGCTATATCACTTCCTTCTCCACTTATTCCATAGCGCAATCCAAATTCGTCATAGCTATCATTTTTAAGGGTCATTAATTTACTTTTTGTAATTTTAGGGTTTGTATTATAAAAAAAGCTTAAATCACTATTTTCAAAATAACGAGTAGAACTTAAAATCCATTGAGAAATCATTGATGGATCTGTTAGACCTCCTGAAGGATTAATTACGTCAAGTGCGCCACCTTCAAGCTCACCCCAGCCAATAGTATATCGACCCAGCTTAGCACTCCAGTCATCAAAACTAAATTGCAAAAATGCCCTCTCTACGTCAATATCACTGGCCTCAATTACGTTGTTGCTATCACTCGGCCAATATTTTATTGCTTTAATTTCTACTTCGCCATAACCTGAGTCAAAAACAGAGCCACTAGTTCCAAGCCTCAACTCAGTTCTTTCCATAGCAGTGCTATAATTACTTGCAGGGTTAACACCATACTTCTGTGCAACACTCAGATCCAGCCAAGAAAAAGATTTTTCTGTATTTATGTCATTGTCACCAAAGATATCACTGCCATCATCCCACTCGCCAAAATCTTCGTCAGAATCTTCAAATACTAATTCATCGTTAAATAATAACTCATCCTCAGCAATAGAAATGGAGTTAATTCCAAAGCCAATAATTAAAGCAATAATTCCTTTGTAGATAAAATTTAACATTTTCAGAATTTATTTAGCCTGTTTACGTAAATCCTTCAGAAATTTCTCTCTAAATGCTTGGTCAGTCAATGCTCGCTGCGTTAAAAAATCTTCTTTGATATCCATATCAAAGTTTATCGCCTCAAGCTTCATATTTGTTAGCCTATTGCTTACCGTATTAAAAAATGTCAAACTTCTTCCCATCCAGACATCATTAATTTTCTCAACTTTTCCAACCTCAAGTTTCTTGATCGGGTTATTGTATTTATCAAACATTTGCACCTTAAGAGTTATGAACCTTTCAGTATCAATCCAATTTTGCGTTTTCCCATAGCTGCTTTTGCTAATTCGATGTTTTTTTGGTGTTGCCTCAATAACAGCAACCTCTCTTCCTCTAAAAGTTCCAAGCTCTAGTAATTCGTATGTATAGTCATCAAGCTTTCCTGTCTCTTGATCTTCAGTGGTCATCTCAGTTCCAAAAATACTTGCAGACTCGGTCTCTTCATCATCGCTATTTCTTACGCTAATCCTTTTTACTTTTCCAAGAGCAGAAAGATATAACCAGGTCTCATTATCTCGGTCACTGTCATCATAGCTATATGAGAGCATTCCAATTCCTTTTTCACTCGAAGGCTCAAGGATTATGGCAATACTCTTAGTGTCTTGGTTGCCCTCCCCAGTATTAATTTGTGCATTTTCGATTAGCTTAACACGTGCTTTTTCAGCGCACTTTACCTTGCCACCGCTAAGGCCATACTTGCAAGTAGTCAGTTTCATTCGAGTGAAGGCTGAGTCAGTAGACTTACGACTCTCATCATCAACTTTTTCCATAATCTCTCGTGCACTTAAATTATTTTCGGCATATACAATAGGCGCTTGTAAAATTAAAAACGCGCCAAGTACAACAGTAAGCAAAGTTGATTTTGAGTAAGTAAGTATTAATTTATTCATTTTGTAGCCTCTATAAAATTTAAATTATCTTCAACATCTTTCTGGCCAAACTTCGGCTTGAAAATCATAATCAATGCCGGGAAAAACAATAAGTCGCATAGTAGCGCAACAAATATAGCTAAAGAACCGAAAGTTCCAATCTTTGCTAGTCCTAAATAGTCACTAAATGTAAGCATTAAAAATCCACAGCCCAGTATGAGAGTTGTGAATGTTACAGCTTGACCAACCTCATTTATAGTTTCCACAAGCGCAAGTTTCATATTATGGTTTTGTGCAAGAGACATTCTATAGTGACTAATAAAGTGAATCGTATCATCAACTGCAATACCAATAATTAAAGGTGCAATCATTAATGTATCAGTATCGAGCGGAACTCCAAGAAGGCCCATTAATCCAAATGCTAATGATGCTGGGATTAAATTAGGAATAATCGACATAACGCCTGCCTGAAATGAACCAAGCGTTATCATTAATAACAAACTAATAACCACGGCTGCTATCGCCAAACTCTTAAATTGGTTTTTACTAATATCATCGGCAAGCCTCATCATTAAAGCAAATGAACCAGTAATCTGCACTTTTATGTCAGGATATTGATCTTTTAATCCATTAAACTCTTTATTTATATCACGCTGAATATCTTTGAAAAAATCCTTATATTCATTAGAGCCTGCATTTTTTAATTGAACACTTATGTGGCTCTTACTATAATCATCACTGACAAGAGCTCGTCGCTCTTCAGGGTTTGAACTGTTAAACAAGTAAAGCAATTGAGATACCGCAATTTGACTATTAGGAATATTTCGATAATCTTCAGAGTCTTGCATAATAGCATGAGTGTCTATTACTAGATCTGCCAAAGAATTTGTGCGGATAATAAACTCACTATAATTTTCCTCAATTGTATTTTGAAGCCTATTCATTGAATTTAATACATCTGGATCCATTATTCCATCTGAACTTGCCGTATCTACAACGATCACCATATTTCCTGTGCCCATCATGTGCTCATCGACAATTTCATAGGCCTGCCCAATAGGCACATCATCAGAATAAAGCTCAACTAGGTTGGAGTCAATTTTGACCTGAGTTGCTCCATATAAGCATATTACAAATACACTCATAAAAATAATAGCTATAGAGTATCGGAAGCGCTCTACAAAAGCAGGAATCCTGCTTAATAAAGGTTGAAGCCATTCTGCGCCTAAGAGCCAATTCAAACCCACTCTCTTTGAAAGTCTTGCTATTGGGTTTACAAGAAAACATAAAAAACTCAATATTTTTGATTTCAATAAAAACGCTAACGACCTTACTCCAGTTTTTCTATTTTCACTTATTTTCTGAGTCTTTTTAATTTGCATTGGGTGCCAGTAATTGAGTAACACTGGCAGTAAATATATTGTGTATAAAAAAGCAAAAAATACGCCTGCTGCAGAAGAGAGGCCAAATTGCACAAACATAGGCATCCCAGTTACAGCTAAGGAGGACATTCCCGCCATCGTTGTTATTGTAGTTAGTAGAATTGGCACACCAGTCTTACCATAAGCCATTGATAATGCCTCATCATGTTCTTTGCCATCTCGCCTAAAAAATAAATAAGAACTCATTACATGCACGCAGTCGGCTACACCAACTGCAATAATGAGCATGACTGTTAGTGCAATAAGAGTTGTTGATGCTAAATTAAGCCAACTAAGGCCTCCAATAACAAAGAGAATACTAAGCCCAATCGCTAACTGAGGAAGAACAACAGCACTTGCAGAGCGAAACAATGACCAAAGCAACAGGTTAATAATGACCACCATACCTACCAAGAGAAAACCAGCTTGAATAAGCGTGCCCATAGCTAAAGATATCATTGCAGCGTTACCAATCGGATAAAAAGTAAAATGCTCAGTCATCTTTGGCTGCTCGATTACTGCCGTTATAGCCTTCATAAATGGGATATAAAGTCCTGGCTCGTCAGACTGATATTCAATTTTTTGAATAACAGCATTATCATCCATACCTTCATCAAAATCATCGCTCCACTCATCATCATCCAACAGTGAAAGCTCATCATTTAATTCTTGAACTACTGGGATTGCTCCAAAGTCTGTTTGAATGGAAATTGCCCCAAAACGATGGTCTTTTGAGAACATAAAAAGCGGCAAACTAGGCTGATTATCAGCCTCAGAACTTATCTGACTTAATGTAATGGCATCACTAGGAATTTTATTAGGAACTAACCTAGGAGAGCTTAAAACATCGTCTTCATTTTTTTGAATTCTAATATTAGATAAGGACTGTACACGCTTAATATGATTTAATGATTCAACAATATCAGGGGTTAGTCCATACTTTTCTAGCCAAACATCATCGCTTATCTGCCTATAATTATCCAGCACCTCTGTTATTTCAGAGACTAGAGTTAAAGATTTATTTGAGAACACATCACCATCTTTGGCTTCATAAACAATAAATAAGCCATCGTCACTTCCAAACTGGTCACGAAAATCTTCTAAAGCTTCAATTGCAGGATCAGACTCACTAAACCAGACATCAAATGAAGTATCTAAAACAAAGCGAGAGGCGCCATACCCCATAAAAATAGTTGATAGCAATGCTAATGCAAGAACTGTTTTGCGGTAAGGTATAAGTTGGCCAGGTACCTTGGCAAAATAATGGTTTAGATATAGTAAAAGATTTTTCATAGTTATAGTTTAGAAAAACAGGGCTATAAGATACTTACTTAGTATTTAATTAATAAAATTCAAGTCTCAATTTATACTATTTTTTTGCCAGTAAATTAAACCTTGAGTATTTATTTTGACATCAAGTTCTAACCTTTCTCTGCAAAAATCAAGGTCTTTGACGCCAATCTTTTCAATTCCTTCTAAAAAATAGCTCATCATCTCGTTATGAATTACTAATTCAGCATCTTCCTTAGTAGAATATTTTTTTGCCAAATTACTAACAAAATTAATACCATCTATTAACTGTTCAACTACTTGCTGAGTTGGTTTAATTGCCGCAAAATGGGTTAAACAGAGCCGCTGTGGCTCATATTTCATTATTTTATGTATGCTTTTAATTAACTCATCTGGATCAAACTGAACCGGACTTGTGCTTGGGAATATATATACCTGGTCATTGTGATCAAGATCACGATAAGAGATGCCAAAAGTATCACCAGTAAACATCGATTCTGTTTGTATATCCCAAATGCAAAAATGGTGTTTTGCATGTCCTGGAGTATCAATAAACTTCAACTCTCTTCCATCAAAATCTAAAATAAAGTCATCATTTGCCTCGATAACCCTGCTTGCCTCTATTGGGATAATTTCACCGTACAATGTCTTAAATTTTTGCTCACCATAGACCGCTATAGCTCCAGCTATTAGCTTAGTGGGATCAATCATATGTCTAGCGCCACGAGGATGAACTATTAGGTTCGCATTTGGGCACTGTTTCATCAGCTCACCGGCGCCGCCTGCATGATCAAGATGGACATGAGTAGGAATTATATAAGCAACATCTAAAAAACTAAGGCCATCTTTCTCAAGCGCTTTTTGAACATTAGAAACACTAAAGGTAGTTCCAGTTTCAATGATCGCAGCCTTATTATTTTGCTTAATAATATATATAGCTGCAAAATCGTTGCTGAAATAGCCAGAATCAATTACTTTGATACCACTGGCAATGCTTCTTACTTCAATGTTATCCGTCATAGGCCTTAAGCATTAGTTCTAGTGATAATGATAGTTATATTTTACGTGACTAAGCATCAGATAAAAAAATACCCCGCCTTAAAAAAGGTCGGGGTATTTAGAATAAAAGCCTAGCAATGTCCTACTCTCACATGGGGAGACCCCACACTACCATCGGCGCTAAGTGGTTTCACTTCTGAGTTCGGGATGGGATCAGGTGGGTCACACTTGCTATTGTCACTAAGCAAACTGTTTACTTGAATTAAGTCGAAACTTATTTCAAGTGAATTAAAAAGTTTTTATACCAAAAAGGTATAACAAAATGGATAAAGTAAAGTTTATAAGGCATATTGCCTGTTGACACAACAACATCTCCAAATATCTTGGGTGTTATATGGTCAAGCCTCACGATCAATTAGTACTAGTTAGCTCAATACATTGCTGCACTTTCACACCTAGCCTATCAACCTCGTAGTCTTCGAGGGATCTTTAGGATTATTAAATAATCAGGGAGACCTAATCTTGGGAGGGGCTTCCCGCTTAGATGCTTTCAGCGGTTATCCTTTCCACACATAGCTACTCGGCAATGCCACTGGCGTGACAACCGAAACACCAGAGGTGTGTCCATTCCGGTCCTCTCGTACTAAGAACAGCTTCCCTCAAGTCTCCAACGCCCACGGTAGATAGGGACCGAACTGTCTCACGACGTTCTAAACCCAGCTCGCGTACCACTTTAAATGGCGAACAGCCATACCCTTGGGACCTGCTTCAGCCCCAGGATGTGATGAGCCGACATCGAGGTGCCAAACACCCCCGTCGATGTGAACTCTTGGGGGGTATCAGCCTGTTATCCCCGGCGTACCTTTTATCCGTTGAGCGATGGTCCTTCCACTCAGAACCACCGGATCACTAAGACCTAGTTTCCTACCTGCTCGACGTGTCAGTCTCGCAGTCAAGCATCCTTTTACCTTTGCGCTCATTGCACGATGTCCGACCGTGCTGAGGATACCTTTGCGCTCCTCCGTTACTCTTTAGGAGGAGACCGCCCCAGTCAAACTACCCACCATGCATTGTCCCCGATCCGGATTACGGACCAAGGTTAGAACCCCAACCATACCAGGGTGGTATTTCAAGGGTGGCTCCACTCTAACTAGCGTTAAAGCTTCAAAGCCTCCCACCTATCCTACACAAGTAGGATCAGAGTTCAATGCAAAGCTGTAGTAAAGGTGCACGGGGTCTTTCCGTCTGGCCGCGGGTATACTGCATCTTAACAGCAATTTCAATTTCACTGAGTCTCGGGTGGAGACAGTGTGGCCGTCGTTACTCCATTCGTGCAGGTCGGAACTTACCCGACAAGGAATTTCGCTACCTTAGGACCGTTATAGTTACGGCCGCCGTTTACTTGGGCTTCGATCAAAAGCTTCGCGCAAGCGCTAACCTCATCAATTAACCTTCAAGCACCGGGCAGGAGTCACACCCTATACGTCCACTTACGTGTTTGCAGAGTGCTGTGTTTTTAATAAACAGTCGCAGCCACCTAGTTTTTTCAGCTCTTCTTTGCTCAATCAGCAAGTGATATCACATAACAAGAGCACACCTTCTCCCGAAGTTACGGTGTCATTTTGCCTAGTTCCTTCACCCGAGTTCTCTCAAGCGCCTTAGAATTCTCATCTCGTCCACCTGTGTCGGTTTGGGGTACGGTTTCATATAACCTGAAGCTTAGAGGATTTTCCTGGAAGTATGGTCTCACTCACTTCGCCCAAAAGAGGGCTCGTTATCACGCCTTGAAATAGAGGTTCCCGGATTTTCCTAAGAACCATTTCTACACGCTTGAACAAGGACAACCATCGCCTTGCTGAGCTAACCTACTCCGTCTTCCCATCGCAGTTATATGAAGTACGGGAATATTAACCCGTTTCCCATCGACTACGCATTTCTGCCTCGCCTTAGGGGCCGACTAACCCTACGCCGATTAACGTTGCGTAGGAAACCTTGGACTTCTGGCGAGGGGGTTTTTCACCCCCTTTATCGTTACTCATGTCAGCATTCGCACTTCTGATACCTCCAGCAAACCTCACAGTTCACCTTCAACGGCTTACAGAACGCTCTCCTACCATCGCAATAAATTGCGATCCGCAGCTTCGGTATATAGTTTAGCCCCGTTAAATCTTCCGCGCAAACCGACTCGACCAGTGAGCTATTACGCACTCTTTAAAGGAATGGCTGCTTCTAAGCCAACCTCCTGGCTGTCTGGGCCTTTTCACATCGTTTCCCACTTAACTATAATTTTGGGACCTTAGCTGACGGTCTGGGTTGTTTCCCTTTCCACTACGGACGTTAGCACCCGCAGTGTGTCTGCCGCGCTCATACTTTCTGGTATTCGGAGTTTGCAATGGTTTACTAAGCCTTGACGACCCGCTAGCCATAACAGTGCTCTACCCCCAGAAGTAATACGCGACGCTCTACCTAAATAGATTTCGGAGAGAACCAGCTATCTCCGGGTTTGTTTGGCCTTTCACCCCTATCCACAGTTCATCCCCTCATTTTTCAACATAAGTGGGTTCGCGCCTCCAGTCAGTTTTACCTGACCTTCACACTGACCATGGATAGATCACCCGGTTTCGGGTCTACTCCCAGCAACTAAACGCCCATTTAAGACTCGGTTTCCCTACGGCTCCCCTAATGGTTAACCTTGCTACTGAGAAGTAAGTCGCTGACCCATTATACAAAAGGTACGCAGTCACAGAACAAGTCTGCTCCCACTGCTTGTATGCATACGATTTCAGGTTCTATTTCACTCCCCTCCCGGGGTTCTTTTCGCCTTTCCCTCACGGTACTTGTTCACTATCGGTCAGTAGAGAGTATTTAGCCTTGGAGGGTGGTCCCCCCATATTCAAACAGCGTTTCACGTGCGCCGCCTTACTCGATTTCACAATTAAAAGATTTTCGTATACGGGACTATCACCCTGTGTCGTTGAACTTTCCAGAACATTCTACTAATCTCAAAATTGCTTAAGGGCTGGTCCCCGTTCGCTCGCCGCTACTAAGGGAATCTCGGTTGATTTCTTTTCCTCTAGGTACTTAGATGTTTCAGTTCCCTAGGTTTGCCTCCTTAACCTATGTATTCAGTTAAGGATAATGATCTTATGATCACTGGGTTTTCCCATTCGGAGATCTCCGGGTTAAAGCTTATTATCAGCTAACCGAAGCTTATCGCAGATTATCACGTCCTTCATCGCCTTCTACTGCCAAGGCATCCGTCGTATGCACTTATTCACTTGACCATATAACCCCAAAGTATCTGGGTTAATGATTCTTTTTACACCGAGAAGTCACTAACTGTATCTTACGATACAATCGGTGAATTCTATTTTTTCAATGATAGATAAATCTATCAATGAGAATCCATATTTTTTGAAATTGTTGTGTCAATGCAATACACCTTTTTACGTTGTATTGTATTTAACAAACTTTACTTCATATCCAAATTGTTAAAGAGCTCCGAACCAAGGGTTAAACCAAGGCTTGGTATAAAAACTTAAATAAGACTTATATATAAATCTTATTTAAGTTTTCATTCGAGAAAAATGGTGGAGCTAAGCAGGATCGAACTGCTGACCTCCTGGATGCAAACCAGGCGCTCTCCCAGCTGAGCTATAGCCCCAATAGAAAACTAATAACCCAGAAAAATGGTGGGTCTGGGTGGATTTGAACCACCGACCTCACCCTTATCAGGGGTGCGCTCTAACCAACTGAGCTACAGACCCTTAATATCAATTAAATTGAATTTGGGTTATTGGTCTTTTTCTCTTTCTTTAATATTATCAAACAACTTGTGTGAACACTCGTACATTTCTTAAGGAGGTGATCCAGCCCCACCTTCCGGTAGGGCTACCTTGTTACGACTTTACCCCAGTCATGAATCACACCGTGGTGACCGTCCTCAATAAAGTTAGACTAGCCACTTCTGGTGCAACCCACTCCCATGGTATGACGGGCGGTGTGTACAAGACCCGGGAACGTATTCACCGTAGCATTCTGATCTACGATTACTAGCGATTCCGACTTCATGGAGTCGAGTTGCAGACTCCAATCCGGACTACGAAAAGGTTTCTGAGATTAGCTACACCTCGCGGCTTCGCGGCTCTTTGTCCTTCCCATTGTAGCACGTGTGTAGCCCTGGTCGTAAGGGCCATGATGACTTGACGTCGTCCCCGCCTTCCTCCGGTTTATCACCGGCAGTCTCCTTATAGTTCCCACCATGATGTGCTGGCAAATAAGGATAGGGGTTGCGCTCGTTACGGGACTTAACCCAACATCTCACGACACGAGCTGACGACAGCCATGCAGCACCTGTCACTGCGTTCCCGAAGGCACCAATCTATTTCTAGAAAGTTCGCAGGATGTCAAGACCAGGTAAGGTTCTTCGCGTTGCATCGAATTAAACCACATGCTCCACCGCTTGTGCGGGTCCCCGTCAATTCCTTTGAGTTTTAACCTTGCGGCCGTACTCCCCAGGCGGATAACTTAACGCGTTAGCTTCGCCACTAAGGGGTAAATCCCCCCAACGGCTAGTTATCATCGTTTACGGCGTGGACTACCAGGGTATCTAATCCTGTTTGCTACCCACGCTTTCGTACCTCAGCGTCAGTATTGGTCCAGAAAGTTGCCTTCGCCATTGATGTTCCTTCTGATATCTACGCATTTCACCGCTACACCAGAAATTCCACTTTCCTCTACCATACTCTAGTTGACCAGTTTCAAATGCAGTTCCCAGGTTAAGCCCGGGGCTTTCACATCTGACTTAATAAACCGCCTACGCACGCTTTACGCCCAGTAATTCCGATTAACGCTTGCACCCTCCGTATTACCGCGGCTGCTGGCACGGAGTTAGCCGGTGCTTCTTCTAAAGTTAACGTCAAGGCTAACGGCTATTAACCGCTAGCTTTTCTTCACAATTGAAAGTGCTTTACAACCCTCAGGCCTTCTTCACACACGCGGTATTGCTGGATCAGGGTTGCCCCCATTGTCCAATATTCCCCACTGCTGCCTCCCGTAGGAGTTCGGGCCGTGTCTCAGTCCCGATGTGGCTGATCATCCTCTCAGACCAGCTAAAGATCGTCGCCTTGGTAGGCTTTTACCCTACCAACTAGCTAATCTTACGCAGGCTCATCTGATAGCGTGAGGCTCGAAAGTCCCCCACTTTACTACGAATAGATTATGCGGTATTAATCCGAATTTCTTCGGGCTATCCCCCACTATCAGGTAGATTCCTACGCGTTACTCACCCGTCCGCCACTCGACGCCTACTAGCAAGCTAGTATCGTTTCCGTTCGACTTGCATGTGTTAAGCATACCGCCAGCGTTCAATCTGAGCCAGGATCAAACTCTTCAGTTTAATCTTTGACTTTTTAGAACACTTGGCATTTTATAACCAATAGTTCAATTTTTTAAAAAGCTTATCTGCTTTTGTTTTTTATGTGCACTGCACAATTTCTTGCACGAGTGCCCACACAAGTTGCTTGATAAATTTTTAAAGAGCTACCAACTAAAAAAGTTCTTTTTGGTCGGTGAAAGCGGGAAATTATACATGCTCAAACAGTATCGTCAAGCTATATTACGAATATTTCTCAAATAAACTTTAATGGGGCTTTATTGATAGGATAACTCACCTAAAAATAGCCATTAAAATCAATAATTTAGAGACTTATTTTAAACTTAGTAACTTCCTTTATTTTTTCTTTCGAAAAGAGATAATTGTACTCTATTTGCCAATACAAAATGAAGAGAAGATTTCGCCCAGAAGATCATCTGAAGAAAACTCCCCAGTAATTTGTCCAAGAGACATGCCGGCCTGCCGCAAATCTTCTGCAACTAACTCGCTCGCCCCACCTTCTAATTGCTCAATAGCGCTATCAATATATATAAGCGTTTCATCAATTGAGTCAATATGTCTTTTTCGAGCAAGAAACACTCCTTCACCAGCGGAATTTAAGCCGGCAAATTCAGCTAGAGCCTTTCTAAGTAAATCTACTCCATCGCCATTTTTAGCTGAAAGCCAAACTTCTAACTGATTGTCCAGTTTATTAACATTAGATTTAGTATTTATAAGATCAATCTTATTTCTTATACATATGATTGGTTTATTTTTAACCAAATCGGGCAATATTGAGAAATCAGGTAGCTCATCTTTTGCATCAAAAACCAACAACACCACATCTGCATTATTAATTTCAGTATATGCTCTTCTAATACCCTCTTGCTCAATGATGTCCTCACTATTATGAAGTCCAGCTGTATCTATAATATGAAGCGGCATTCCATCAACATGAATCGTTTCTTTTAATACATCTCTTGTTGTACCGGCAATATCGGTAACAATAGCGCTAGGCTGTTTTGTAAGTGCATTAAGTAAACTAGATTTCCCTGCATTTGGTTTTCCCGCAATCGCAACGTGAAGCCCATCTCTTAAAATTGCGCCTTGATTAGCACTCTCTAAAATACTTGTAAGTAAATCTTTTAAATTTTTAAGCTTAGTTGAGACTTGATGAGATTCAAGAAAATCTATCTCCTCATCAGAAAAATCAATAGTTGCCTCTACAAAAACTCTTAAGGAAGTTAGCTCTGAGAGTAAATGGTTAATTTTTTCCGAAAACTCACCGGTTAAGGATCTTACCGCACTAAGGGCAGACTCCTCTGAGCTTGATTGGATCAAGTCTTGAACTGCCTCAGCCTGCACTAAGTCCATCTTGCCATTTAGGAAAGCTCTCTTACTAAACTCGCCAGGCTCAGAAAGTCTAGCACCAAAAATTAAAGCAGTTTCTAACAGTTTTCTCATAACGCTCATACCGCCATGACCTTGGAACTCAACAACATCTTCACCAGTATACGAGTTAGGGCCAGGGAAGTATATTGCTACGCCTTTATCAATAGTATTATCTTCATTGTCATAAAAAGGACCATAAAAAGCATGTCGAGGCTTTAACTCTAAATGCAATATTTTTTTAGAGATAATTTTAGATAGTGGGCCTGAAACTCTTATAACCCCAATACCGCTTTGTCCTATGGCAGTTGCTAGTGCGCATATAGTTTCTATCTTAAACGTCATCTTCAAAATAATCTTCTAAAAATTGATCAAAGCTTATAACGTCATTAGATTCTGCCTCTAGTTGCTCTTTTATGGAATTGATTGCCAGCTCATCTAGTTTATGAAAACTGGCCTTATCAAAAGTTTTTTCTTGATTTTGTATTTTATATTTACGGCTAAATTGATTAGTGAATTCAAAAAAACCTATCTCTTGGTGACTCATCTCATTAAGCATTATTGCTGATGGCGTTAAATCAGGATTTTTGATTCGAGCCGAAATACTCTCTACTGACTCTTGATGCGCGCTACTTAATAACTTTGAACATTGCTTTATTCCACCAAAAAGACTTTCACCCCAGGCAGATAACAATACATCTTCACCATTATGACCAAGCATCAGGCCAGGTTTTCTACCTTGATGCGCAACCAAGAGTGCATTAGAGTCAATTTCTACTAACTCGGATGATGAAATTGCTGGAGAGTCCTCCAAAAGACAAAACAGTAAGAATGCTTCTAGAAACTCAATTTGCTGCTTATCGATTCCTACTTCAAGCATAGGGTTGATGTCTAGTGAGCGAACTTCAATATAACCTATGCCATTATTATTAAGTGCTCTAAGAGGCCTATCATTTGCACCTAAAATAGGCTTAGGACGTACCGAAGAGTAGTACTCGTTTGCGATTTGAAGAATATTTGTATTGAGCTGTTGGTACTCTCCATTTTTCTTTACGCCAATTTTTTCAAAATCCTCACAGTTGGTTTTCATAGCCGCACGAAGACTGTATATATAGTGGCATAAACTATTATAGTTAGCCTTAACTCCTTTCTCATCTTCTTGAGAATTCTGATAACCAATATCGCCCATTCTTAACGAAGTCGCATAGGGTAAATACAAAGTATTGTCATCAAACTCTTCTAAATTATGTTCATGATAGTCATGCATAAATGACTTACATACTGTTGCAGAAGCTCCAAACAAATAAGGAATTAGCCAGCCATATCTCAAAACATTTCGAGTTAATCCCATATAGTGAACATCCATAAAGCCTTTGGAATCAGTGTCTTTTGGTGATATTAATTCACGATATGACTGCCAAAACTCTAATGAAAATGAATAGTTAAAATGAATGCCAGCAATTGCCTGCATTACGCTGCCATATCGATTAGAAAGACCGCGCCTATAAACTGTCTTCATCATTCCTAAATTTGAACTTCCATAATTCGCAATAGGTATAGTGGTTTGCCCTCTTAATATGCAAGGCATACTAGCAGGCCAAAATCGCTCATTTTGCGGTAGGTGATAATAAATATAATTATGGATTGCCGTCAGCTCATCTAGAACTTGACCCGCCCCCATTAAAGGCTGAGTGACTAATTCAAGTAATGCTTCGCTAAAATCCGTAGTGATTGCAGGGTTTTTTAGAGCAGAGCCTAATCCTTCTGGGTGCGGCGTTTGCGCAATACTCCCATCTTCTGAAACGCGCAAACCCTCTTTTTCAATACCCATAAGGTTGGCTTTAAGGCTATCCTTAAAGGGCATGAGCGATTGGATTTTTTTATTAAGTTCCACTATATAGTTTCAAATATTAAAGTCGTTATTTTACCTCGGACTTGTGTTAACTGTGATAATAGAAAGTGCATCCATAAAATACCCAAAATTTAAAAAATTGTGCCTTATAAAAATACCAGTGTTGAAGTAGTAGTTGGGATAATACAAAATAATAACAATGAGGTATTTATTGCTAAGCGTCAAAAAAATCAATTTATGGCGGACTACTGGGAGCTTCCAGGAGGGAAAGTAGAGTCAGGTGAAGATCATGTTAGTGCGATCATAAGAGAGCTTTTTGAAGAAACAGGAATCACTGTTAAAGACTGTAAGTTAGTTCAAAAGATTCAACATATCTATCCTGAAAAAACCATCAATTTATCGGTTTATAGTATTGATGATTACCTAGGGGAGCCAGTAGGATTTGAAGGACAAGAAATTACTTGGAGTAGTGCAGATAAATTCAAAAATTTCAAATTACTCCCAACTATGTTGAGAATTATTCATAAATTTTCACTCCCAAAATATTATTGGATTACGCCTGATAATCATCAATCTGATAAAGTCTTTAATGAATGCAAAAAACGCTTATCTAATGGTATCAAAATTATACAACTAAGAAGCAAAACATCTCTTGATAACGCTTACATAGAAAGGATATTCAAATTATGCAAAGAAAATCAAGCGAAACTTATCCTAAATACTCCTAACAAAGCCTTTAATGAACCTTGTGATGGTTGGCACTTAACTAGCTTCGAGCTAATGTCTTTAAAAGAAAGGCCAATTTCAGAGGCTAAAATTTTTGGCGCATCAACCCATAATATTGATGAGGCATTGCATGCAGAAAATATTTTGGCTGATTACATCAGTTTATCCCCAATTGAAGACACATTGACGCATCCAAATTCTAAACCCTTGGGGTGGGAGAGGGCCTCTAGCATTATCAGGCAGTGTGAGTTGCCAGTTTTTTTAGTTGGCGGAATGAGGAAAGAACTCTTTGAAAAAGCTTTAAGTATTGGAGCCCATGGAGTTGCCGGAATTAGAAGTATTTAAATGCGTGACCCAGTAATCTCAAAAACTTTATTATGAATATCTTCTTTGCTCATTTGCACTAAGCCATCAGACCCGCCCTTACATAAGAGCTTGTCATTTACAAAAATTTGAGGGACTGTTCTAAAGCCGGACTTAACAAAAAAATCTCTGGCATCTTTATCTTCTTGAATGTTTAACGTTTCATAATCAATATCAAGATTATCCAGATAGTTTTTTGCCCTTGTGCAGTAGAAACAAGAGTGAGATGTATAAACTTTAATCATCGGTCATTAATACGCATTAAAAAGAAAAGAAATAATACCAGTCATACTAATGAAACACACCTTAAATAGTTTTACAAATATTGTGGGCTTTAACCTCTCAGATAAACCCAAGATGAATCACTAGAAAGGTCTTTATCGAATCTATAACCTTCATCCGAAAAATCTTTTAAGGGCTCTGAGCTCTGTAACCGATTTCTTATAATGTAATTCACCATTAGACCTCTTGCACGCTTTGCATAAATACCTATGACTTTGTATGCTTCGTCTTTTTTTTCCTTAAATACAATATCCAAAACATTCGCATTAAGTTTCGTTTGATCTACGGCTTTGAAGTATTCATTCGATGAAAGATTGACTATGAGTTCAGACTCATCTTCATTGAGAACATCGCTTATCTCAGTTCCCCAATACTCGTATAGGTCCTTACCTTTAGAATTGGAAAGCTTGGTTCCCATCTCTAAACGATACGGCTGTATTAAATCAAGTGGCCTGATAACGCCATAAAGGCCAGAAAGCATTCGAACGCTATCTTGTGCAAACTCAAGGTCATTTTTTGAGAAAGATGTGGCATCAATTCCGTTATAAACATCTCCTTTAAAAGCAAGTATTGCTTGCTTTGCATTGTCTCGAGTGAAAGGCAATTTAAACTTCTGAAAGCGATCAAAATTCACCTTTGATAATTTCTCACTCAACGACATGAGTTTAGAAATTTGAGATTGACTTTTATTTTTTAAAATGCTAACCAACTCATTGGAGTTTTCCAATTGTCTAGTTTGAGAATAAAAATCAACATCACATTGAGAAAAGTCTTGCGTTTTTGAAGGAGAAATAATTGCCAACATAAGAATAACAAAATAAAAATATTCTACCTTAAAATCCCCAGTATGACAATATCAGTAAGTAAATTTGGGCTTTGAAAGCGAGCAAATATAAGGTATTATTATATGAATTCTTAGATTCGTTTTAAAAACCAATTTTCATGAAAAATAAGCAATTACACTTGCCAAGGGCTCGCGGACTTTATCATCCAAACAATGAAAAAGAGAATTGTGGTGTTGGATTCATTGCCAACGTCAAAAGTCAATCTTCTCATGACATCACAAAAGATGCACTAGAAATGCTTTCTCGCATGGATCATCGTGGTGCTTGCGGCTGTGAGGCAAATACTGGAGACGGTGCAGGTATCTTAACCAATATTCCACATGACTTTTTTTCAGAGGAAATTAAAACTCTTTTTGATATTGAAGTTAATGCTGGAAGTTACGGTGTTGGAAATGTTTTTCTGCCTCAAGACAATATAGAAAGAAAGCATTGTATTTCAGTCATTGAAAAAGCTATAAAAGATGAGGGACAAACTTTAATTGGATGGCGAGATACCCCTGTTGACCCTGATAAAGCAGATGTTGGGGAGACAGCTCGAAATTCACAGCCAGTGATGAAACAACTTATTATTGGAAACTCAAAGAATATAGATACTGAGACTTTTGAAGGAATTCTTTATATAATTCGAAAAAATGTCTCAAAGATTATTCGAACTGATGAGTCACTTTCTCAAGCATTACTTTTTTATATTTGTAGCCTTTCTACCAGGGTAATTATTTATAAAGGGATGCTAATGGGCTCACAACTATTAGACTTTTATCCAGATCTAAATAATAAGAAATTCAGTACATATTTAGCCATGGTTCACTCACGCTTTTCAACCAACACATTCCCTTCATGGGATCGCGCACAACCATGTAGATTTATGGCCCATAATGGTGAAATTAATACTCGCCAAGGCAACTTTAACTGGATGAGGGCTCGTGAAGGAGTCTTAGAAAGTGAAATTTTTGGTAGTAATTTATCAAAAACTTTACCCATAATCGAAACTGAGGTTTCTGACTCAGGAAGCTTCGACAATGTTTTAGAATTTCTATTAATGAATGGAAGATCTCTTCAAGAAGCTGTATTGATGATGGTTCCTGAAGCTTGGCAAAATGATAAGGAAATGAGCAAGGAGAAAAAAGCTTTTTATGAGTATTTTTCAAATGTAATGGAACCTTGGGACGGTCCTGCATCTATAGCTTTTACTGATGGAAGATATATAGGAGCTGTCCTTGATAGAAATGGCCTTAGACCTTCGCGTTACTATCTAACGCATGATGATCGAGTGATTATGGCATCTGAAGTTGGTGTTGTGGACGTTGCAACCAATAATGTTAAAACGAAGGGTCGCCTTAGACCTGGTAAAATGTTTCTTGTTGACTTTGAAAAAGGCAGGCTAGTTGATGACGATGAAATTAAAAGTAGCTTTGCGTCTAAAAACCCTTATGGTGATTGGCTTAAAGAGCAACAAATATCTCTATCTGATTTAAAAGCTAATACTAATGAGAAAGGCTTTTTTCCAGACACACTTATAAACCGATTGCAAGCCTTTGGTTATAGCACTGAAACTCTAAAGTTTATGTTACTGCCTCTTGTAACTGAGCTGAGAGATCCAGTTGGATCAATGGGAAATGACTCTGCTTTAGCTTGCCTCTCTGATCAGTCACGAATAATTTATGACTACTTTAAACAGCTTTTTGCTCAGGTTACTAATCCAGCTATTGACTCAATTCGCGAAGAAGTTGTTATGTCCTTAAGCTGCTCGATTGGTCCTGAAGGAAATTTACTCACTAATAAAGCTGAAAATGCAAACCGATTAGTCATTGAGCACCCAATTTTAACAAATGAAGAAACGTCCTCACTTAAAGAGTGTAATCATCGAGGATGGACAAGTAAAACAATTGATATCACCTATGACATTAACGAGGGCCAGAGCCTAAGTAAAATGCTTGACTCAATTTGTGCACAAAGTACTCAAGCTATAAATGATGGCCATAGCCTTGTCATACTATCTGATAGGAAAATTGACTCTCGTAGAAATGCTGTAAGTGCACTCCTAGCATCTTCAGCAGTTCACCGGCATTTAGTTGCCACTCATAAGCGAACCCAAGTTGGAATAATTGTTGAAACTGGTGAAGCTAGAGAGGTTCATCACTTCTGTCTATTGACAGGATTTGGTGCAGATGCTATTAATCCATACCTAGCTTTTGAAGCCTTATGGCAGGCAAGAAGAGATAACTTAGTAGCCCTAGAAAATGATGAAGCTATAGTCAGCGCATATCGTAAAGCAATAGCAAAGGGAATGCTCAAAGTGATGGCTAAAATGGGTATTTCAACTCTTGCTTCATATAAAGGGGCTCAAATATTTGAGGCTGTTGGTTTGTCTGATGAAGTTATGCATAAATGCTTTTTTGAAACAGCAAGTCGTATTAGTGGTGTTGGATTTGACGTCATTCAAACTGAATCTGAACAGCAACATAAAAAAGCATTTCTCTCAAACTCACTCAATAATCTTGGCCATTATGCCTGGCGAAGTGGTGGTGAAAAACATATGTGGGAACCAGAAACTATTACAAGCTTGCAAAAGGCTGCTAGAAGTAATGATCAAAATGCATACTGGGAATTTGCTAAAAAATCTAATGATGAGGGTACTAGAAATTGCACTCTTAGAGGGTTAATGTCTTTTAAATCAAGCGCCTCAATTGATATTGATAAAGTTGAGTCAGCAAAAGAGGTTGTCAAAAGATTTGTTACAGGAGCAATGAGTCTGGGCTCAATATCACCAGAGTCTCATGAATCTCTTGCAATTGCTATGAACCAAATAGGTGGTAAATCGAATACTGGTGAGGGTGGTGAGGATCCGAATCGTTGGACTCCAGATGCAAATGGAGACTCTAGACGAAGTGCAATAAAGCAAGTGGCCTCTGGTCGATTTGGCGTTACCATTGAATACCTAAATAATGCTGATGAACTACAAATTAAGGTTTCGCAGGGCGCCAAACCGGGTGAGGGTGGCGAGCTCCCTGGTGGAAAGGTGGATGATTTTATTGCTAAAATACGCTGCTCAACTGCGGGTGTTGGTTTAATTAGTCCCCCGCCTCATCATGATATTTATTCAATTGAAGACCTTTCGCAGCTTATTTTTGATCTAAAACGATCCAATCCAGCTGCTAGAATAAGCGTAAAGCTAGTATCAGAAGTTGGAGTAGGCACTGTTGCTGCAGGCGTTACTAAAGCAAAATCAGATCATATTGTTATTGCTGGACATGATGGTGGAACTGGCGCTTCTCCATTAACCTCGATTAAACATGCGGGACTTCCTTGGGAGCTTGGAGTTGCTGAAACTCACCAAACATTAGTAATGAATGATTTGCGCTCAAGAGTAGTAATTCAAACTGATGGACAACTTAAAACAGGAAGAGATGTTGCAATAGCTGCGTTATTGGGAGCTGAAGAATTTGGTTTTTCTACAGCACCACTGATAACATTAGGCTGCATTATGATGCGAAAATGCCATCTAAATACGTGCCCAGTTGGTATTGCAACACAAGACAAAGTTTTGCGAAAAAAATTCACTGGTAAACCTGAACATGTTGTTAATTACTTATTTATGGTGGCAGAGGATTTACGTATTATTATGGCAGAACTTGGATTTACAAAACTGACCGACATGGTTGGCCGAGTTGATATGCTTGAAATGAACAAAGCAATAAATCACTGGAAACAAGACTCAATTGATCTTAGCAAAATATTAACTCCTGCTGATAATCAACATAGGAATGCAGGCACCTATCAAACTATAAAGCAAGATCATCAACTCAACGAGCAACTGGATCATGATTTAATTGCTAAATCAAAAAATGCAATTGAAGGAAATGGTAAAGTTAAACTTGAATCAAGCATTTCTAATGTTGACAGGGCTGTTGGCGCTATGCTTTCGTCCCATGTTGTCAAAACTAGAAATGGTAATAACCTAAAAGATGGCGCAATAAATGTTGTTTTTAAGGGTTCTGCTGGACAATCTTTTGGCGCATTTCTAGCAAATGGAATTACCCTATCTATTGAGGGCGATGCTAACGATTATGTTGGCAAGGGTTTGTCTGGTGGTCGAATTATTATTTATCCACCAAAAGATTCAACCTTCCTAGCGCATAATGAAATCATCGCTGGAAATGTTTGTGGATATGGTGCTACTGGAGGTGAAATGTATTTATCAGGACAAGTCTCAGAGCGCTTTTGTGTCAGAAATTCTGGACTGATTGCCGTTGTTGAGGGGATTGGTGACCATGGCTGTGAATATATGACAGGTGGTCGCGCAGTAATACTGGGTGAAGTTGGGCGTAACTTTGGTGCTGGTATGAGTGGTGGAATATCCTTTGTATACAATCCTAACCTAACTCTTCAAGGAAGATCTAACCCATCTACAATAGATTTTGATCCGATGGATAAAGAATCTACTACCGAGTTATTTGAACTTTTAACTAAACATTTCGAATTGACTGGCTCAAAAATAGCTAATAAAATACTCAGCAATTGGAGCGAAGAAATAACTCATTTTGTAAAAGTGATGCCGAAAGCTTTAAAAGAAGTTCTTGCGGCCAAAAGTAAGCAATTACTTCAAGCGAGTTAGATAGGTATCGCGTCGATTACATCGGCGCTTGAACCTAAGACACTATTAACTCCATCACCAATAACAGGTATTACGGATACGACTGCTCCGGTAACCCTCATAGGAACCGTAACCACTTTAGTAAAAACGCAGCCTGATAGGTACAAAGCGATTAAACCCAATAAAATAAAACTTTTCATAATTACCTCTCTAATATAAGAAAGTGATGAGCATGCTGATTCGAATCATCTGAAGGATGTGACTCACAGCTAACCTGGCGCCAATCAGACTCATCATATTCAGGAAAATAGACGTCACCATCAAATTTACCTTCAATCTTCGTAATATAAAGTCTACTAACTTGCGGCAGTAATTGCTCACAAAGACTGGCTCCCCCAATTACCATTACCTCATCTTCATCTTTAGTGATTGAGAGCACCTCATCAATGCTAGTTAGGACTTCACAACCTGTAATTAAAGTTTTTGAGTTTCGAGAAATTACAATATTTCGACGATTTGGTAAAGGCCTACCAATAGAGTCATACGTTTTTCGGCCCATTACAATTGACTTTCCAGTAGTAATTTTTTTAAAATAAGCAAGATCCGCAGGAAGATGCCATGGCAACTTATTGTCTTTACCAATCAGACGATTTTCATCCATTGCGACTACTATTGATAAGCTCATAAATTCTGCCTGATTGAAGTAAAATATTAGAATATTTTACAATTTTTAAACTTCTAGTGTCACTCATTCTAGCCTCATCATCGCCATTTAGAAAAGCTATTTTAGAGAGGCTTCGTATTGACTTTCAAACAACATCGCCAGATATTAATGAAAGTAGAAAAAATGGAGAGACTCCTTTTAATCTAGTTAATCGATTGTCAAAAGAAAAAGCTCTAGAGGCAGCCAAGTCTCACTCAGGCCTTATCATTGCATCAGATCAGGTAGCTACCCTTGGTAATGGAAATAATGAAGAAGATGAAATATTTACTAAACCAGGCAGCCATGAGAATGCTTTTTTGCAGCTAAAGAAAAGTTCTGGAAAAACTATTACATTTCTTACTGGGTTGGCTCTCTTGAATACTGAAACCTTAAAAATTCAAACTCATGTTGAGCTTTTCAAGGTTACCTTTAAACAACTTTCTGATAATCAAATTTTGTCCTACTTAAATAAAGAAGATGTTCTTAATTGTGCTGGTAGCTTCAAGTCTGAAGGACTAGGAATTGCATTATTTAGTAATATGGAGGGTAGTGACCCTAATAGCCTAATTGGACTTCCAACAATCCAACTTATTAAAATGCTAGCTAAGGAAAATGTTCATATCCTATGAGCATTTTATATCCGGAAGAATTTAAGCCTTTTGCACCTGGCTTAAAAAGTTATTGGGGATCTCTTTTTGGGTCTTCAGAGGCTTTAGCTCTCATTGAATTTGCTGAGTCTAAAAATCAAGTAGTGCTCTATATTGCAAAAGATATTTCTCATTATGATGAAGTTAAAAAGGCACTCAAATTTTTTAATACTTCTTTAAACATATTAGATTTTTCAAGTTGGGAAGTTTTAGCGTTTGACCATTTCTCACCACACCCAGATATTGTTTCATCAAGATTAGAAACGCTCTCAAAACTACCCTCTCTTAAATCTGGCATAGTAATAACAACACTTGAAACCTTATCTCAAAGATTATGTCCAAAGAATTATATTGAAACATATAGTCTTCACCTAAAAACTAATCAGCATCTTGAGATTGAATCTTTTTCAGAAAACCTCATCAAAATTGGATACCGCAGAGTAACAACCGTTATGGAGCAAGGTGAGTTCTGTATTAAGGGCGCCTTAATTGATTTATACCCAATGGGCACTAGTAACCCTTATCGAATAGACCTATTTGATAACGAAATAGACTCAATGAGATCTTTTGATACATCGTCACAGCGTTCAATTGCAATCATTGAAGAAATCAACCTACTCCCTGCTAGAGAATTTGCAACAGATAGTGAAAGCATCACAACTTTCAAAAACAACTATTTATCTGAATTTGGTAATACTGATGGATTTATTTATAGCGAAGTGAGTGAAGGTCGTTATCCGGGAGGAATTGAATTTTATTTGCCTTTATTCTTTAAAAAAACTGAAACTCTGTTTGACTATATTTCGAATGAGCCTGTACTTGTTTATCAAAAAGGCCTTGTTGAAGCAATGGAGCTTCAAACTAAAGAATTATTAGAGCGTTTTGAGTATTGCAAAGGTTCATTAGAAAGACTTCCTTTAGAAATCAATAAAGTATTTTTAAGTACTGAAAAATTTTTAAAAAAAATTATTGACAAAAAACAAATACAAATACAAAGCTCAAAAATAGAAAAAAAAGAAAGTTTTAACTTCTCTTCTTCTATACTTCCTCCACTGAAAATAGAAGCCCAAACAAAAAAGCCACTTAATAAATTAATTAAGTTTATTGAAAATTTTGATGGGCAAATATTAATCGTTTGTGAATCAGAAGGCAGGCAAAGTGTTCTCACTGATCTGCTTTCAACGCATCAACTTAAAGTAAATAACTGCTCTGACTGGAGTGACTTTCAGAATCAAAATAACAGGCTATGCATAACTAATGCAAGTCTGAGTGAGGGTGTTCTATTTGAACAGATTGCAATTATTACTGAAACTAATTTATTTGGTCGGGATGCTGTCAAGCAAAGGAGAAGACGAAGAGCAAAACATAAAGATTTTGATGAAGCAATTAAAAGTCTTATTGAGATTCAGTTAGGTGATCCTGTCGTTCATGAGCATTATGGTGTTGGACGATATTTAGGACTTAAAAGTCGAAGCTTTGATGGGAATCAGCAAGATTTTCTGTCCCTTGAGTATGCAAATGGCTCGGTACTAATGGTTCCCATTGCTGCGCTTAATCTTATCTCAAGATACTCTGGTGCAAGCTCAGACAATGCGCCTCTTCATAAGTTAGGAAGTCAGCAGTGGACTAAAGCAAAAAGAAAAGCAGCGGAAGCACTATATGATGTTGCCGCTGAACTATTAGAAATTTATGCAAAACGTCAATCTCAAAAAGGATTTGCCTATCCAGTGCCAAATGACGCTTATAGTTCTTTTGTATCTACCTTTCCATTTGAGGAAACTCCAGATCAATTAAAAACAATGGATGATGTTCTTTTAGATATGCAATCTGAAAGACCAATGGATCGACTAGTCTGTGGAGATGTAGGGTTTGGTAAAACTGAAATCGCAATGAGAGCTGCCTTTATAGCTGTTGAATCTGGCAAGCAAGTTGCAATTCTTGTTCCTACAACACTATTAGCCAACCAGCATGATCAAACTTTTAATGACCGCTTTTCCAAATTTCCAATTGTAATTAAATCCCTTTCAAGGTTTCAAAACGTAAAAGAACAAAACGAAATTAAATCTCATCTTAATGATGGAAAGATTGATATTATTATTGGGACTCATAAACTTATTCAAGGAACTATTAAATATCATAACTTAGGTTTAATTATTATTGACGAAGAGCATCGGTTTGGCGTAAAGCAAAAAGAGGCACTTAAAAAAATCCGCGGTCAAAGTGATATATTGACTATGACTGCAACACCTATTCCTAGATCACTAAACATGGCGCTAGGCTCGCTTCGAGAGATGTCAATTATTGCCACTCCTCCAGCTAAAAGAACAGCAATACAAACCTTTGTAGATGAATGGGATAAAAATACAATTAAGGAGGCGTGTTCTCGAGAGCTACATCGAGGAGGTCAAATTTTTGTTGTTCACAATGATATTGATACAATTGACAATATGGCAGAATCTTTGAGCGATCTTATGCCAAATCTAAAAGTTCGAATTGCGCATGGTCAAATGCCAAGTAAAGAACTTGAGCAAATAATGGCCGATTTTTATCACCAGCGCTTTCAGCTTTTAGTTTGCACTACAATTATTGAAACTGGAATTGATATTCCAAGTGCTAATACAATTATTATTAACAATGCACAAAACTTTGGGCTTGCCCAGCTTCACCAACTTCGTGGCAGGGTTGGAAGATCTCATCATAAAGCATATGCTTATCTTATCATTAAGTCTCACCAGTCAATTACAGCAAACGCAAGGAAAAGACTGGATGCTATAGCCTCACTAGAAGAACTTGGAGCAGGATTTATGCTAGCCAATCATGACCTTGAGATTAGAGGTGCTGGGGACTTGCTTGGAGAAAATCAAAGTGGAAAAATATCAGAAATTGGGTTTAATTTATATCATGACTTATTAAAGCGCACCATTCAAGCAATAAAAAATAATACCAAATTTGATATCAAAGATGCATTAGTTCAAGAAGTTGAAATCAACTCCGGCATAGCTTGTATCATACCTGATACCTATTTACAGGATGTTCATGAGCGATTAATTCTCTATAAGAGAATTGCAAGTGCAGCAAACATTGACGAATTAAAAGAGCTAAAAATAGAAATGATTGATCGCTTTGGCCCTATTCCAGATCAAACTAACAACCTTTTTGAATCAGCTTCATTAAAAATACAATCGATGGAAATAGGCATTCTTAAGATTAATATCTATGACGATAAAGTAGAAATTACTTTAAATGAAAAAAATAGCATCGACACATCAAAAATTATTAATTTAATTCAAACAAAACCACAACAGTTTCAATTAAAAAACAAAAGTACTCTTGTTTCCAATGAGGTCATGAATGCTGATTTTTCTCGAATTAGAAGCGCAAGTATATTAATAGACAGCCTAGTTTAATGTTTTGTTATTGGTAAAAACTTACAATCTAACTCAATTTATCTTCCTTGGGTATAAGGTGAGGCGCCAAGTATCGTATCCCTGGAACAACCACTAAGGCCGCAAAAAATAAAACAATTAGAGAGCCTAAAATATCGCCAATCAAATAATTTTTTATGAAATGAACAGCGTTAATTGGCAATTCACCTCTATCATTTAAAGAGATATATGTATAAATAAAAAATTTCATAATTGTGTTGTAAAGAGTATTTAATATTGCTAAAAAAAGTAAGTGTTGAAAAACCAACATCTCG